>Ga0065720_1019055_pt1 | contig 41136 bp, 35 predicted proteins | sample Thericmetagenome_FD_59107 | JGI IMG/M metagenome (GOLD analysis project Ga0065720, IMG submission 59107) | Thermophilic microbial communities from the Joint Bioenergy Institute, California, USA of rice/straw/compost enrichment - eDNA_2 v2... | ecosystem: Engineered > Solid waste > Grass >... | reverse complement strand
AAAAAAAAAAAAAAAAGGTAAAAACGCACGCCCTGTGTTCCCCGAACAAACAGCCCTATAACTCGGATTCGCGAAGTCACCGCCCGTGTACCCCACGCGCGCGTCGTACAAGCCTTTGTCGGAAAAGTGCTTGCGGTAGAGGTGCTCTACGCCCCAGAAGCAGCCTGCGGCGAGGATGGCGCGTTCGGCGTTTTCGGGCACTTGAGGTCTAGCAGAAGTCGACATCGCTGCGGTAGAACGGCCAAAGAGAAGTCTGGAAAGAAAAGATGCCATGAATGGAATTAGAGATAGCTGTGATTAGGATCGAGATGAGATCAATCGAGTGTTGGAGTTTATGAGGGTTGGAGTCGGAGATGACTCCAAATCCAAGAAACGTTGCATGGAAACAAAAATGCAATGCAGAGCTGTCGCAGCTCGATGGAGGGATAGTTTGGAGCTCCAAGAAGCTCCCATAGGTGCCGATACATGCCGCTGTGGAGGCGTGGGGGAGGGGTAATGTGGCTCTTTGATCCCTGGCTGCCGTGATGACGTTAGCGGGAGCATAGGTTGCGAGAGTTACATTGCGTTCGGATGTAGGCATTTACGGGGATGATTTTGTGAAGGTTGGAGATGGGATTGAAGAAAAATGGGGGTTGGTTGCGAATTTGGAGAGGCTACCTTAAAATGGGAAGCAGGAATTTAGATGAAGATCATATTTATGAAATTTGAAAGAATCGAAGGGATGTACTGCTTTTATCTGCCGGAAGACACAGGGCTATTGTAAATCTTCTCTGGATGAACTCTGGTTTGTGTCTCTGGCCTGAAGATCATGTAAAACAGTTCCCCCTGACAACCCAACTTCTCTCCGAAATTCTTGACACTTCTCTCCTAACAGCTGTCAAAGAATTGAACAAAAATAACCATGCTTTCATTAGAATAATAAATCGAACTTCGATCACAAATCCTCATGCAGTCGGAACCAAATCCCTCGCATTCATCCTACCTGACAGCAACAATGGCCAACCCTTGACCAGCTCCCCACTTCGAACCAAGAAGTTCTCGACCGATTCAATCTTCGACGACTACACATCCACACTTCTTTGCGTAGAGCACAATTCCCTAGGCCCTGCACAACCAACGCTACGGCCCACGGAGTAGTGGGGCCATAATACAGACCAATCGCAGGCAAGGAAATATTGTCGCTGCCACCAACAATCGACCCCAAACCTTCTTGATAATCCTGAACTTGGTCGAATGAAAATCTGAATGGCGGGGCAAGCATCCAATGGTTCTCGAGTATATATATGTATGTAGAATCTCCCACATCCAGGACTACGATGGGAACTTCCTCAGTCAGCAATAGAAAAAGTGGTCAACCAACAACTGGTAACCGCAGTCGACCACATACTCTACTTTGTGAGGACCATAGTCCCACAGGTTCTGCAACCTGACCACTACCTTCGAACCCATCTCAGGAGGTTGTGGAATCGTCACAACCAACCTCTCAATTTCCTTCCCTTCCTGCCTGCCCGTACAAAGCTTGAGAAGCCGTCTAGGTTGCTCACATCTACCGACCTAACATTAGACTTTCACGCATTGATCCTGATGGCCTACCTCTTTGCACCGAAGAAACCGACTACAGAAGTGGCATCGAACCTCTACCCAAAGCTGCTCTGTTGCTCAGGCCATTAGCTCTGAGATTGTTGCCCTGAGAAATCGACACGCAATCGGCTTTCTTGGACTTGTCCCGCACTTCGGCGTCATACCCTGTGGAGTCCCGTTTCCTTCCGGCATTCTCAATATCCTCTGCGATGTTTAGCTCCTTCTCCTAACCGGCCCAGGCCGACCGCAGTTGTGCGGTGACAAGTTGTAGGAGGATGCGCCGCACTGGTAGCAGGCGAATCATGCGGGAGTGAAGCTGGATGAGTCGCCTATACCAACGCCAAAAAGGTAGAGCAGAGGTGATAAGGTAGTTCTCCAGCCTGGTGTCATCATCATGTCAGCATCAGCGAACCAGCATCCCTCCTACTTGCCATCGCTCATCAGGGACAGCGAAATCCATCACCACGTTGCTCAAGGTCATCAACTCGATCTCGGAGTGTATGACGATCCATCTAACCTTCCTGAGATGGGTTCGGGTTTGGTTCAAGACTAGTGGATCTGAGAGACAGGAGCTCTCACACAGATTCAGGAGCACTGTGGTCACCGGTTTGTTTGGGCAATTGTTTGTATTGCTAACTGGGGGGTTCATCCCCTTTATAAACTAGAATCCTTGTGTCTTCTACCAAGAGTCTTCCAGTCCTTTTTCACTTATTCTTAGCTCTGACAACCGTTCGTCAAAACCCCAATTGGCGCGAGCCGTATGCGGTCATCTCTGTGGACGTGACTGGGATCTTGCCACCCGAGGCAACAATAACCAGCATACAGACGAGGTCTCCGAGAGCCAGAGCGTGCGAGTGACTCCTCTCTGGAAATTACTGCTGGGGGAAAGAGCCGGAGCGCAAAAGCGACTCCTCTCTAGACATGATTGGGTGGAGTAGCTTAACAACCACGGCATCATGGACGTTGTTCGAATCGTCCATCATACTCTGTAGACCTCAAAAGTTTGGGAGAAACACCCTTGGAAAGTTTCCATGGCTTTCAAAAGATGCCCGTCCATCTCATTCCCGAAGAAGGAGGACCGCGTCCTTCGCTGTAAGGACACATCTGGCAGCGATGGCATGACAAATCCAGCATAGTCCTTAACCCCGTATATACATCCGCTTCTTCCAGAACGAGGACACCACCAGAGGATTCATCTGCCAAGTCGATAGGCAAGAACTCTGAGCTTCTCACTCAAAGCTTCTAGGTCTCCTTCGTTTCTGTGGCCTTCTTCTTGTCCTAATAAACCTTCTGGATGACCGTTTTCCAAGTCATCCTGCTAAGGTAGGCCTTTCCCGATGATCGGTGTTTGCCAAGGAAGTAACTTGAAGAGTACCTGAGATCGCCGGTCTCTGGGGGTCTGAAGGATTATCACTTAACAGATCCTGTCACCCGGGCCCAATAGCAGGGTGATACAAAGCTAGCCATCTAGGAGCGGCGTGCCTTTTGGTACAGCCAGGTATAACCGCTTGCTGATCGTCTGGCTGGATCCTGTCTTTGCCCTGCAAGGACCAGGTTGTCCCTCTTCTTCTACCTCAACTGATTGTTTGGTTGTTTCTTGAGGGTCCTTATACAACCTCCTGTGGGCCACAATGTGCGAGTGGAGGCCCAGCAGCCAGTCATATGTTGGTATGGAGCTGATGCTGATACAGCGCTTGCCTTGGAAGTGCTGTGAAGCCTACGGTACCGGTCTATGGTCCGCGCTGACCGTGATGTTCATGGTTAGACTGTCAGACACTAGGACGAGAGCGCGGTGCTTCTCGCCCGCTGCGAGAGCCAGCTAGGGAAGCCTGGGCTCGAGGGCGAGCGCTGGTGCCAAGAGCAGCCATTCGATGCCCAGTCGGAACGGCCATCAAGTTTGAGAGCCTAATCCCAGCAGCGAGCCGTTCCTGGCGGCTGTCGAGGATGGCAAGCTATCCGACCACTGGGGAGCGTATGACCTGCTCTGTACGTCGTCCTCTGTTCCGCCGGGGACGCGGTCGCAGCTCATTTAGCTGCCCACCCACTTGTCGCTTCCTTAGTATAAGGTTTACGCGGAATTGGTTGCGCGAAGAGGAGAAAGAAGATTCCGGGCAAGCGGTTGTTCAGAAGTTCCAACAGAGTCCTCAGAGTGATTCTAGGCCACCGGGCTTCGGCATATGATCATGCCTTCCACTTCCCATCCAATCTACACTAAGCCACTGGAGGATGTGATCCTCCGCCAAATTGTGGGCGTGGTAGCCCCAGCCTCGAAAATCAATTTCCTCACCGTCTTCTGCATGTGAGCAATCATGTACAGAAAGATTGACCTCTATACATTGGCCGCCCCCAAGGTGTGGCTCATAGCGAGAGTCTGAACCACATTCTCGGTGTTGGGCATGCAAGGAGAGGCGGTCTTCAGACACTGGCCCCCAGCGGCCTTCGAAGACCGAAGCTATTCCATACTTCTCGGCAATTACGGCCAAGCGCGACAGCTGGCTACATCCGCTAGGGGAAGAAGCGAGGCTTGAGGGACGGGTGCGAGGACCATCGGGAGCACTCTCCTGCTACCGCCAACGCTGCCGAAACTAGTCTGAGCCCCCAGATATTCCCGTCACTTCATGACCTGTGCTTGACCTCTGCCAAAGTGAGGGCTCAACGCCTCTAGCTGTGCTCGCTTGGCCGACCGCCGGCCTTGTGGATGTCTTCAGCAGGTAGGCTGGCCGTTGTCGCGGGAGCGCTCGGCGTGGGCCAAGAGAAACCTGTGCCTTCTACTGCCCGCTGACCATCGGGATGGCAGCGAGCCTTTCAGTATAATCCGGTTAGGACTCTTGAATAGCTCAGGTCTGCACCGGGCAACATCCCGAGCAATTAGCTCTACTATCAGTAGCAGCGAGCAGTTTTTTTCGGTGGTTCTTCCTCTCACCCATTCTCGAGATCACCGAGCTGCCGAAGTGTGTATGCTCCCAGTTGATGTGCGTCTCGTACACGCCTTGGCAAGGATTCTAGCCTTCAGGGTGGCAGGAGCTGGTTCTCTTGCTGCGGGAACTCCAAGGCCCCTTAACCCGGGATTCGTTCGGTAGTGGCCAGGCATAGCCTAGCTGTTCATCCAAGTCTCACGGGTGGGGATGGCTGACAATCACAGCAATTTGTTCGTCTGTCTGTCCAGCCGGCACAAGAAGTCAAACAACTATTGGAACAAGATCAGAAAAGTCGAGTCCTCTACGAGGAGACAACCATGCCTACCTGGCTTGCCCAACTGGGCACAGTACTGACCTTTAGCCTTAGCCTCAACCTCAGTGCCGAAGTAGTAAAGGATCTGAATAGCCTGCCAGGCCCATCGAACCTTCTGGTTTAGGATTCTTTGCCGCCTCTTGTGGATGGACGGGACTGCAGTGTGTAGAGCACTAAGCAGGCCCAAAAGCCGACTCTGCAGCAGGCACTTCCACGTTTTGCCGGGGGGGTGGCCCACGCCAAAACCAATTTCACGGGCTCAGCTTTTTTTCTCTGCCTGCTTCCGGCGAAGGATAGAGAAGAAGGATATCAAGATGACATCGCTCCTGGCCTAAGAAGCCGCCACAGCATATCACCCTCACGAGGAGCGGCCATGCTCCCACCGAAAGACATCTTTTGCATTGTTTTCAGCTTCAGCGGCCTTATTGTGAAGGAATTCTTCTGAGAGAGCATCACGCCAGGCCCAGGAAGCCGACACCTCATTGCAGACTTGCGGAAGAGAAGAGCGGCCATGTCCTGCCAGAACTTGTCCTTTGTCTTTGGCTTCGGCCTCAACTTCCTAATTGTGGAAAATCGGGAGGGTAAATTCTGGAGAGCACTATTCGTTGGTTCTAGAGGGGAGTATATCGTGGGAGTTTCTCGGAAGGGATCCCGAGCGTCGTTTTCCACTCTATAGATAACACTCTTCCTTCTCTTCGGTTTCGTTGTCCCTCTTGTGCTAGAAAGAGCTTGAGGATCTGTTGAGAGTGATTTGCCATCTTAGGCCCCGTCGTATCGCCTCTCGCTGCTCCGATTTGCCATCTGCAGGAGCGAGTTATTATCCAGTGAACTCTGGCTTGCACTGATTGGCCTTTTACTCGGTCACAGCTCAACCACCCGGAGAAGCCCGCAGCGATAGGATTGGAGTCTTGGGTTGAAACCTCTCATCATCTTCGTTTCTAACGAGGAGGAGGGGGTTTGGAGGACGAGTGCATCGGGGCAGGAGTTGATGCCCACGGAAGCCTAGATCATCCTCAATTGTCTATGTAGATGAGGATTAGCTAGGGCATATGTTAGACCGGCGTAGTTGTAGACTAATCACAAAGACCCCAGATTTCGGGCCACGATGGTGCCAAGAAACGGAAGGTAGTCGTAGTGTACGCTGCATGATTGTCAAGCAGATATGCTTTACGAAAGGTTTGTCTTTTTCCCTCATCGATGCAAGTGGCGACTAGAGTGAACTCGAAAGGTTGAACGAGAGTGTTTGCGTAGTTTTGCCGAGGGCCAAACGAATAGGCACAAGCTAGAAAGGAGATACCTACTGCTTGGGTAGGAAGGGAGTTGACAGTTCAACGCGAACTGTTGAGCATCGGTATAAGATGATGACTGGTATACCCAGGGCCATCCCTGTATACGAGGAGGTGGTCGACATTATTTGAACCCTGCTTGGCCACCAGAACAGTGGCGCGGGGTTCAGAGGTTGGACCTGACCCCCAGCTCAACCTTCTGGAGAATCCACAGCGGCATATTGGATAACTCATTAAGAAACTTGAAGTCAATGATGTAGCGCAGAGCCGTAAGGTGCATTGAATGTGCTGCTATCAGTGGGTTCATTGGAAGCATTGGAAGTCCTGATGAAAAGATTGTCTTTTGTCCGTGCCTGGTGGTCGGGAGAGAAGAATGTTCTTTTTTGTCCAAGCTTGGGAGTCATGCAGAAGCATGATCTTTTGTCCAGGAGTTAGCAAATACGTGTTGAGATGGAAGAGAGAAGTGGGGACAAAAGGATATTCGCAGTGGTGGTATCTTGCATTGAACGCTGACACTAAAAACATAAGAATAACCATCAACACTGAGTCGAGTCCCATTACCCTGAATCCCAACCTCGACGCCGCCCATGTAGCCCTGAGCCCGCGTTATCTGCCCTCTCTGATGAAAGAAGACCATAAAACAAACAAAAGTATAGAACAGAAAATCATTAACTCAAAGGAACATATGCCTCGATTCGGCATTCTTCTTCGACGACCCCGGCGCTGTGTAATCAATCCCGTTAACGCTGGTCAAATCCTTCTCAAACATCTCCTGAATCTTAGTCACTTGCAACAACTGCTCCAAATCGACCTTGACGCCATCAAAAGCAGCCAGACCCTCGGCCGCCTTAATCGCGTTCTTGATCTGCCTACCGTTCAGATCAATCTCAGCCAGCCTCCGCAGCCCCTTCTCGTCGATATCTACACCGCCAGGCACATCGTTGCAGAAATTGCGCCAGATCTGCATGCGCGACTCGACGGTCAGCTCGGTGTAGCGGATGGGAATGTGGATTCGCGATTTGAAGGCGTCGTCGAAGGTGCTGACGCGGTTGGTGGTCAGGAAGAGGATGCCGCTGTAGTACTCGAGGACGCGAAGGAAGACGGAGACCATGGCGTTGCGGTGCAGGTCGTGCAGGGCGCGCTGTTCCAGGAATACATCTGCTTCGTCGATGAGAAGGACGGCGCGCCAGGTCGAGGCGAGGTCCATGATTTGGGTGAGCTTGCGGTCCAGGTCCGCGGAGCAGGTTCCCACTATTGAGGGTTAGCATCATCCTGGTTGGATAGAGAAGGGGAGGGAACATACAGTCACCTGAAGACACCATATAAAGCGGGCGCTTGACAAACTCCGCGACACACTCTGCCGTCAGGGTCTTGCCCACACCCGGCGGACCATGCAGCACGCATACCAACCCCTTCCCCTTGCCCTTGACAATATCATCAAATGCATCCCGCCGCTTATTATGCATCGACACGAGCGCCTGGACCGTCTTCTTGACAGTCGGATCCAGCACCAACCCATCGAAGCACTTGGTGTTCCACTCGATCTCCTTGAGTTCATCCACATAAAACTCCAGGAACACCTTCTGCGCAAACGAGTACCCCCTAATCGTCGCATTTGCCAACATAATATCTTCATCATTCAGCTTCTCATACTCGCGTTTATGCTCATTTCCATGCTTGCCTTCATTATCCTCATCCCCTGCAAAATATGGGATCGTCGGCGCGCAGCACCTCCTCCTCTTGCTCCTCCCGCGATCCTTCTTCCCCGGCTCCCCGATCGGCGCCACACAGAAGGAATCACTCGTATCCATGCGATGGAATGTCTTCGGATCAACCATCACTCGGCCGTTCACACTCAACTTGGCATACCCGTTATGCGTTCTCTTGAGCGCAACCGCGTCGTACGCCATGAACTTGGGCTGGGAGTGTGCGTATTCCTCAAACTTACGGCCACGCGTCAGAAGCTCCTCGCGCACCTCGTCCGCGTCTTCGAGGAGATTGAAGGGCATGAAGGTCATATCCGCTACCTCCAGCGCGCCCTGATAGGCCGAGATGTCCAACTCCCAGTGGCGCAAGCCGATCCGCTCCCCGTCGAAATCGACGTACTCCATGCGCGCGACAAAGCTGGGTTCGCACCCATACCAGCATGAATTCAGTCTGAATGCGCGGTTCTGGTTCAAAATCTTGCAGTAGATGATTGTGTTAGGAGGGTAGAGCGTCCAGAGGTGCTCGTAGGCAATGGCATGGTGCTCATGCGACAAACACCGCTCGAACGCGGCAAACTCGTCCTTGAAGTGCGTGTCGATCCATTCGAGGAGGAGGGTCAGGCCCTTTCGGGCTTGCTCGTCGTCCGCGAAGCGCTTCATACCTTCTTCTTCGATCTGTTTGCGGTAGTGGAAGAGCGGCCAGTAGGGAGCCGAGATCTGAACTTCGTCTTCGTCGATCGGATGGCCGGGGTAGTTCCCGATGACGTCGGCCAATAACTTGCGCAGTTGAGGCGCGTTGACGTACATAGAGGTCGTCTCGACCGACTCGTTGGAGTAGTCATAGTGGCGGACAATGCAGAAGGCGTAGAGCTGCCACCAGTCGGGCTGGGACTTTTCCGTCTGCTTCTCTTCTGTCTTGCGCTCGGTGAAGTAGGGCTCGTCTTTGTCGTCGTACTTGCGGTCGAGATACTTGATCTCGTACTTCATGGTGTTGTCTTTTTCTTTCTCGTTGCCCTTTTCCTTATCGGCATCCTTCTTAGTATCGTCCACCTTGGAGTCGGACTTGGTCTCATCCTTCTTCTCGTCTGGTTTGGTCTTCTTAACGATCACTTCGCCGTTGGGGTCGACTTCGAGGGTGAGCAGGAAGTTTTGTGATGGGGGCTTGGCCTTGGCCTCCTTGACGACGACGTTGCCGTTGGCAGGGTTTACCTCGAGAGTAACGAGGACCTGCTGCGGCTTGGGAGGCTCCTTCTTCTCATCCTTCTTTTCTTCGGCCTTGTCATCATCGGTCTTGGTTTCTGCCGATTTCTCGTCCTTCTTTATGCTGGCGCTATCGGAGATATGAGAAGTCTCAGCACCGTTGGCCGCATCTTCTTTTGACTTCTCGGAGACGTCGGCGGTTTCTGCAGCCTTTTCAGTTGTGATGCCGTTGACCAGCTCCCCGTTTGGCTCTGAAGAAATACCAGCCTTGACGCCATTAACAACATCCTCGGCCTTCTTCGGCTCATCGGCAGCGACGCCGTTTGTGGCAGCGACCACGGCGAGGGCAGCCTCTTCAGAAACAATACCGGGGGCCATGATGATGTAAACGTTAATGGGGGACCAGCCACGCTGGTCTGAGAGATGGAAGAAGTAGTTACTGGGACAAATATGGAATGGGGCAGGTGTTGAAAAGATAAAGATTTTCTTTGGGACAAATGCTGATTTGTTTGATGTGCAAGACTGCACGTCAGCAGGAAAAAAATAAGTAAAAGGTTTAATATCTGCTTGATCCAGATGATGTGGCAGCGTGAGAGTCAGCAAAGAGGCAAACACCCCCCCTCCATCTCAACAGGGCAACACAGTTTTATACCCGTCCGTCGCTACGCATCCCGCGGGTCCAGTCCCCTTCGGTGTCTTTTCACCTACCTGCCTGCTTGCCTGGAGAAAGAACCTGCTCTGAGATACGCACGGCGGCCTCTTTGAGCCTCATCCATGTCATCTTATGTCATGTAACTCTGGCCGACAGCATGCGGCCCAGGCAGGGTGGGCAGAATGCTGCACCTGGGACTGGGACTATGGCCTAGACCTCAAGTTACAACACACCGCACGACGCGGCACCTCATGCAGCAGGCTGCACATGCATGCGCCACTCCAACACCGCTGGCTGCTGGGCACTGGCTGCCTGCTTGCTGGGTTGATAGCATTAAGATGTCTGGGATAATCAGGGATGAGGAACTGAGTGGTGATGGGCTGTCTAGGCAGCAAGGAGAGAATTGCAGGCTGGAGGAGCATTTCGTATCTTAGTGGGACTCGAGATGGGGATAGTGAAGGTGACCCGGCTCAACTCGCACGCCAGGATCTTAGGCAGGGCTTAGCTTTAGCTGCAGTCGAGTACAGACTATAGATTACCTAGAGCCAAGGCAAAAGCACAAGGAAATTAGCGGTAAGCTGTAAGCTCTGGTGACCTCGCTTAGGCAGACCAGGGCCAAAAGCAATGATCGCAGTGTTCATTCCTAACCCTAACCCCAACCCCAACCCCAACCCCGAACCCCAGATCCCAGTCCTGCCTGCACTGCTGTAGTAGGTGCCTGGTTGGAGCGGAGCCAGGCTATAAAGTGTAAAAGTAGAGGTAAGAAACATGATGGTAAGTTGCATAATCTGTACGTACAGCGGGGTTCTGGGCTGGCTCGTGACGGACCGGAGTGGGCGGAGTCCGCACGACGGTTTGCTGCAGGCAGCACAGCCACCGGTGCTAGGCTTTGCCAGACCGGCCGCCCAGGCCGGAAGCGATCCTGGTCCCTAAGTTCCATCTTGGGGGAACGGAGGGAACCGTGGGTAAATTGACCACTTGAGGACATACCAAGATGGAGTGATCGTTTCGCAGAGTTGACATGAGGGACCTGGAAAGATACGGCTCTGGATTTGTTTCATAATTTTGAACGGTTATTTTCCCTTTCCCTACGGCTCAGTGGAAGAGGCAAAATGATCAAATCGAAAAGGCGTCACAAGGCCATTGCATCGGCGCATCGCAGGCAGAGTTGGCAACTTGGCAATCTGCGAATCGTTATTACCCCTCGGTTACTAAGTTGTGCATAGGAGGAGACTTCAAGTAAGTGGACTGCCGCGACCCGCCACCAATCGTCCTCATGGATGCCGATCCATCTGCGTTCCAGAGCCATCGACATCGTCCTCGACACCGCCGTGACCCATGATCCGGACACTTTGACTTGGCTCACTTCTTCTGTTAGACTGGGAGCGGGCTCCTTTCTTGGCAACTCTTCTAGGTCGGCCAAAAAAAAACTGTAATTCGACTCCCGGCCCCATTCCCCGACCTCAGAACCCATTCATACCTCGACCCAACAGGATAGGACATCTTCACAAATCATAACTTGGCCTCTTCCTTCTCCTTAACTTCCTTCTCCTCTCTAAGAACCTCGTTCCGTCCCCTAACTTCCACATCCCTAGGCCCCTCCTTCCTAAAATCCACCAACACAACCCTCTCCCAATCTCCTCCTCTCCCACTCCCCCTCAATTCCGGCCCCGGCTTATCCAGCCCCAGCACATACCTCTTATCACTCTGCCTGACAAACATTACTGTCGGACTAATCACCTTCTCCGACCAGGGGATGAGATGTGTTTTCAGAGGAGAGGGATCTTCTTTTGAAGTTGGGATCTTCTGCAGGAAATCCAATAGGGCAGTCCGTTGGGAGGCGTAGAAGTCTGGGGAGGGAGTCGATCTGGGAGATGGGGAGGTCAGGAAAGGGGAGATGAGGTTGAGGAGGAAGAATTGCGGCGGGAAGAGGATGATGTCGTTTTTGCGGGCGCGAGAGAGCCAGGTTGAAACGGGGGCGAAGGTTGCGGCGGTATGTTCCAAGCCGCCGTCGTGGGTAGGGGTTGGTATGATGGTTTCGGTGGTCTGGTCCGGTGCTGAGGAAGAGATGGAGGAGGAGAGGGGGAGCATATAGAGGTACATTTGGGTGGTGAAGCGTTTCGGGGGGCCGGCGGGCGTTATCCAGCGCGTGAAAGGGATCAAGTTATCTGTTTACATCGTTAACAACCTTCAATCTTAACCGTTGAGGAGCGAAGACAACAGTGAAACATACCGACATCCGGCTCCCCCCCCACACTTGTTACCCACTCTCCAAACCTGACCTTATTTCCATGCACCTCCTTCCTCCCGGCATCCCTAACCTCATCCTCCAGCTGCAACAAAGCCCCATCCTTGCCCCTAGCCAACAAAATGCCACTCTCCTCGAACGTCTCCCTGATCGCCGCAAGCCGATACGCGAGCCCATCTCGATGCAACTCATCAAGGCTATCCGCCTTCGGCAGAGGCGCGTCATGGAACTCGGAGAGGTTACCTCCCGGGAAGACGTGCGCTGAGGCGAAGGATGAGGAGTTTTGCACGCGGTGCAGGAGGAGGATTTGGTTTGTCGGGGAGAGGAGGATAATGCTATGAATCATTAGCTACCGGGTAAGTAAGTCGGGAGGATCGGACGAAGCTACCTCGCGCTGGGCCTCACCGGCGCAGGTGGCTTCTTGGATTTACCTGCGTCGAGCATGTGAGCGGTAGGAGAAGTCGAGAATGTCTTTACAGGTTTCGCTGTGACAAACTGAACCAGCGCCGGACAAGAGGAGCCAGTGAGAGCAATACCAGAGGCGACCCTGACAGACGAAGTTACAAACCAAAACCCAGCCGGACCGGGTCTTGTAAGAGGGGGAGCCATTGAGTCCAGCCAGGAGTCGCCGGGTTGGGCCCTTTTGACTGTGGATGGCACGGATGAGGCTTAGTTACCGGTTGGTCAGGAGGTAGGGGTGAGCCGAGGCACGCGGCTGAGAACTCGCTGGGGCCGCTTTTGCCGCAGCGTCCCCCGCTTGTCGGCCCCACTATCCTGTAGACGCAGATCCGGGGAAATGGGGCCGGCGGCACCATTCTTGACCACCGATCCGTTGCTGGCGATGACAGAAAAGACAACGTTCGAGAAAAAGGGAACATATGCTGATGAGAATGTTTTTTTGTCGTAACTGTACATCATGCTATACAGACAAGCCAACTTCATAAAGTCAATGTCGTGATGCAAACCCAAGGCATGTGTCTCCTGTTTCCTAACCCCTGTCTTCTCCAACTGCTCCAACTCCCCCAATCCCAACTCTAACCTCACTCATGCCGAGGCTTTTGTCTCCTCAAAACCTCTTCCTCTCCTTTCCCCTCAAATTCACCCTCCACAAACAGCACACACTCTTACTCTCACACCACTTCTTCACATCCTCTGGCGCCACCTCACCAACATACCCGACCCGCGTCAGCTGCCCTGAATTCAACCACGCCGTCAGCTCCTCAATAATAATCGGGTCATACATTAGCATTTTCTCATGCCATGACGGGTTCTCCACGTCTGTTGACGGTGGCGCTGATGTGACGGCCTCAGTGATGTACTTGAACATATCGAGCTGGCGCGTCGTGGGGCTGGTGACCAGGGATGTATCGTCCGTTTCTTCAGTGACGCTGAGGTCCATGCCTTCGGGGGGCAGAGAGGAGAAGATTTCGGACTTGGGGGAGGAGAGACTGCCTTCGGATTCAGAATCGGCGATTTCGATTACTGACATGGGGGATTTGCGCCGGCGGGGGGTTGTCGCAGTGGTGGTGTGGGTGGGTGATTTTGAGCGTGCCCCGGATGATGTGGTTTTGGTTTTAGTTGTTTCCGCCGCAGTCGCTGTTGCCGTTCTGGTAGGTGACTTCCTACGAAGCAGTGACGTCGTAGATTTCGCAATAGATTTCGTAGTAGTGGTTTTACTCTTGCTAGATGTTGTGGCTGCAGCCGTGGGAACAGCCGTTATAGATGCGGCTGTGCCAGTCAGAAGTGGCCAGTCTTTTGATGAGACGGTAGCTGAAAGAACTGGAGGGAGTAAATCATCCGGCGCAACCAATTTCTCTGCCTCTCTTCTTACGGCAGGCTTGTAAGCTGTGGAAAGTATTACTGTTGGACTCCGTAGAAGTGCATTCCCGAGCTCCGAATCAACGATTTCCACGATTGGTTCGACCTCTGGGGGTGCTTCGGGTTGTGGTTCAGTTGATGCTGCCGTCGATTTTTCTGGGGCAGGTTTGGATGCCTGAGCCTTGGATGACTTTTTGGTAGCTTTTGTTGCGGTAGTAGCGGCTTTTGTCTTCGTGGCAGCAGATTTTTTCGTCGCCTTGGTAGTTGATGCTTTGGCTGCTTTAGATTCCGTGGGCTCGGCTGTCTCGGTCTTTTTAGGCCGTCCACGACCTTTCTTCTCTGGCTCTGGCTCCTCCTCTCCTTCCGCTTCCTTTCTCGTCTTGGATTCTGTCTTGGTTGTCTTCTTTTTGGTCGTTTTTGTTTCTTTTGCGGCTTCGGAAGTGGTTGATGTTGAACTCTTCCTGGGCCGGCCCCTCTTTTTCGGGGGCTCAGGCGGCGTCTCGTCGTCTGATGATGCCGCCGATGATTGCTTCTTTCTTGCTAGATTGGCGGATGTGATTGACATGGAAACCTGTGACAACCTGCTTCCCAGGCCGACCTTGTGCTTGCTTTCCCAGCACTGGTTGAGAAGCGCAATCATTGCTTCTCTCTTCTTGATGGCTTTGAAGCCATACGATGACACTTCTTTTGCTAACCTAGCATCCGTGTATAGCTCGAAGTTTGGTCGTGGCGGCATCTGCGACTGTGATGGTGCAGAATTGCGCGACTGCGACAACAACATGAGTTGCTCTTGGTTACTTGGCGGCGGCTCGAACTCAGGGCTTACATGCTCCCCGTCTTCAGAATCGTCAATTTGGATTAGGGGCGCGACAGCAGCTGGTTTTTGAGAGGAGGGCGGAGTAGAAGTCGCAGCTCCTCCCACAAGTTCCGACACGTCTGGGAAGTTATCAGAGTCGATCACAATCTTAGGCACTCCGTTGGGGGAAGCAGGTTGGCTAAGATCCTTCACAGGAGCAGCAGCAGATATGGAGCCAATAACAGACGACACATCCGGAAACTCTGAGCTGTCATCGGACAGTAGTTCGATACGATCATTGACGGCAAATGATCTCGCTGCAATGTTCTCCTGGGATTTGCTACACAGCAGACGATCCAATGACGGAGAAGATGCCGTGAGATCGATCTCTTCCAGATCGACCAGGTCGCCGTTCTCATCCCTGGCACCGGCCGCCCAGAGCCCCGTCCCCGGTCGCTTCCTGATGGCCAGGTTGCTTTTCGTTACCGGGGAGCTGCCAGTGAACGGGTCGGAGTCTGTTTGGTTCGAGATCTTCATGGCCTCATGGACAGCTCTGAGCAGCTCAGGGTCATCCTCGAGAGCCAACTGACTCGCGGTCCCAAAGACGAAATCCTGTCGAGAAACCTCCTTCAAGGCGCTCTGCGGTGAGAGCAGGACCGGCTTAGGTGGCTCTTGCTTCTTTCGAGAAGCATTGCCCCTTGGTTTGATTGCCCGCTTTGTTGGCTTTTTTGGTACCGTCTTTGCTTCCTCCGTGCTTGCCCCCTTGTCGGCGTTAAGGTAACTCAACATGGAGCCCTGCTTGGGACCGTTCTCCCCCATGGCGACATCGCTATCCTCGGACACCCGATATGCGGCAGTAGCCAGCTCGGTCAATGTCCGCTGCTTCTTCTTAATCCTTGGTTTTGTCGGTGACGCTTCTGGTGATGGCTGCATCGACGACACAGATCCCATTTCGATCAGCTTTCGTTTTCCAAGCACTTCAGTTCGTGCTGGCGCTGCATCAAGGTCCGTGCGAGGCAGATCATCCTCTTTCAGGCCAAAGGTGTCCTGTAGATTCCTGAACACTTCCTTCGGTGCAGGTCGACCATCCTCCTCAGGAGAAAAGACCTCCTTAGTCGTCGAGGAATCGAGAGGCGGTAGCACCGAATTAAGATCACGAGGGGGTGTCCAATCCAGGCGTCGTGCCAGAGCCAGTTCTTGAGGAGCTGGCGCAAAGTGTCGACTGACAGTTTCGGTTTGCTTCCTTGACTGTGAGTCCTTTGCCGACGGCTTCGTCACCATCCCATTGGACAGCTTCTCCTGCGCCATGGCTCCAGATGCGTCGCTCATAGAGTTCGCGTCAACCTTGCGGCTTGCGGGCTGGCTGTCGGCCTTGAGGCTGTCCAAGGAGAAGGCAGTCTGGGGTTGGTCGTCTTCCGAGTCGAGAATTATCGCATCTTGTGCGGTTTGTGTGATTGGCGCTTTCCCTCGGCCGACGGGCATGCTTTCATCTGATATGCCACTGCCTGACGACTGCCATGTTTTAGCAGCGCTAGTGAGAGTCTGTGGCGCATCATTGGGAATGGACGCGGCATGACTGCCATCGCGCAAGAACGGTCTTGGGTTCGATTTCAGGGGGAGGTCAGGGAGTAGTGGGAAGTCAGGCGAGGACGATATTACAATAGGGGACTGGTCTGCGATCATCTTGGCGGGCAGGAATGGAGATACTAAACCGATATAAGCCGGAGTGGACGCCCTAGTTCTTAAAGCAAGCAGCAGCGCGATGCGGCCAGCGCAAACGGGCCGACAGCGCACCAGAGCCGTGGACAACAATTTTGTGGGTTGAATCGCAGAGCTAACACGTCTGACTGTTGAAGTGCATTGGGACGTGGCCCAATTGATGCGCCAGGTCCTCGAGTGGCGTGCCGTCATCAAGCACGACGGACGCCGAACACAACAAAAAGGAAACATTGCATTGATGTCGTACAAGAAACGCGGCCCCACATTTCCACAGCGCGCCTTCTGCTGTGGCTGCGCGAAACATTCGCGCCATCAGCTGACTCTTTGCAGAATTCACTTTTAGACTGCGCACCTAGTGGGTTCCCATGGTCCGTGCTCGCCCCAACCCAACGCCCCACTGGCCACAGGCACCCACCAAATCCGCCAAAAGTGGTCGAAATTCGAAGCCGAGATCTGAAATTTGCAGTCCTGCTCCCCGACACCGCAACGCATCCCCCGAGTCTCGTCCTTCCGCAGAACTCAACACCAATCGCAAAAATGGAGAACGATCGCGGCGAGATTGTCGACCTGTAAGAGGCTTTTCCAGACGATGAATCTCGGGCATTAGAGAGCCCATGACGCATGCAGTCTTGACTGACACCACTCCCCCCAGCTACGTCCCCCGCAAGTGCTCTGCCACCGGGCGGATCATCAAGGCCAAGGACCACGGCTCCTGCCAAATCACTATCGCAAAGGTCGACGAGAACGGCCGTGCCATCCAGGGCGAGAACATCATCTACGCCTTCTCGGGTTTCGTGCGTGCCATGGGTGAGAGCGACGATGCTCTGAACCGCCTGGCCCAGCGCGACGGCCTGCTCAAGAACGTCTGGAGCGCCCAGCGGTAAATTGCGATCGCTAGCGATATTTGAAAGGGAGATGGTACGCCGACGCGTCATCAGGTGACAGAATTGGGCAACCACTGACACGTCACAGATGTGCGTTTTATGACCCGACGCTTCTCAGGATTTAGACGGCGGACGGAGGGACGACGGCTGGGACATGGTTTTTTGCGCTTGTCTTTGCGGAGCTGCATCTTCACCGGTAGCTCGATGGCGTCAACGGGCATTGTCTCTCGGATCAAAATACACTGGCATCGTGATGACCTCGATTCGTCTCGCTTCTTTGTTCCTTTCACGTTTCCTTGGCCGCTTTCCTCGCCCTCTGAGTTGTGACACCAACCGGCTAGCGAAGCCTCCTCGGATATGCTCGATATTAGAGGTGGCTGGAGCTACTTTGATAGCTTCCGTGCCGTAAATTAATCTCCAGGCCACGAAAAAGCCGTAACGAAGAGATCGCTCGTTATGGTACAGATACGGGTCTGACAATTTGTTACATGTTTCTTGGTGTGTGCTGGCGAGACCAGTAAACGTCTTAGCTGTCTTCTCAGAGCCCTCTCAGGATACTCCCCGCCCTCTCTTCTCCTTGCAAGACTGAAAACGAGGATTCCCGAAATCCCCTAAACCTAGTCACTTCTCTACAGTACACCTTCCCGTTAACTTTCTCGAAGTCTCGAGATCACTTGCTACCAATTTGTCAGCAGTTGTATTGGTCCACTTGCTACCCCCTGAGCAGGCTCGTCCAACTTTTGAATCCAACCCAGCGATCTGCAAGGAATTTCTTGGCTCCTTAACACGATTGGCATTTGACCATTGGCCCTTAATCCAACCATATGGGCTCTTAGCCTCTTTATGATGGTTACCTGGGACAGTGTTCCGGCATCTCTTCTGTACCATTGACCCCATTATCTGTTAGAGGCAAGATGTATTGTTGGACGGATCATTTCAACTATAGCATTGGACTCTGCCATTTGAAAGTGGTGTCTTTTCTTGAATCTACACTAACTTTCTCAAGCATTTGTCAAACTATCTTTAAACCCTGTGTGATGGCATGCTCAAGCGCTGAAGATCTTCCTCAGCATATCTGCTCTCCGTGCGGATGTGTCTCGATGCGCTTCGTCCCTTGCCTGCCTTCTCTCTCCAGTCGGTTCTGTGAGCTTTCATCCATTTTCCGGGTCCTTTTATCCCAGCTTAACCAAACTTTCACCCATCTTAGTCCGAAGCGGCATTGCTGGACCGAGGACAGCTTCTCCCATAACAACACAGTCTCATCTCATTTTCTGAAGCTGCCTGTCTATGAGTTCATTAAAACTGTCGACTTCTGTTTCTTGGGGGATTTGTCTTATCGAATCGCCCTGACATTGCCTTTCCAGTGTTACCTAACTCCATGACTTTGAAATTGAAACTTGATCCAACGTAATCACTCTTGGTTGAATTCGAGCTGTTTTTAACCGTGAACGGTCCCTGACTACTCTCAAGCTCTCGAAGATCGGGCCCTGGGTGGAAAACTTACCCCGCTGGCTAAGTAGCTTCCTTCCGCCCTTTGTTGAAACTGGCTTGCCTCTACAAAGCCTCCCATCAGAATCACGATCTTGCATATTACATTCACCCTTTCCGATTTTAAAAGTCATTCTCAAGATACTTCATCTGGACGCGTTAAGACCCTACCTCAACTGAACTCCAAGAGCTCGTCCTCCTCCCGAAAAACCTTGCCAAGGCCCCTCTTGGAGAGATCGATTGGAGAAGTCAGGTACCAAAACGCCCACGAGCTTTTCATACAGCCAGTTTTGGCTTTTAAACCCGAGTGACCTGAGGTCGGGGCCTGTACTAATGGCTTTGGCAAGGCACAGAGAGTGAATGTAGATCAATGAGTGAACGCGGTGCGACGCATGAAGTCCAGGCTACCGAGTACCTTCCCTCATGTCATTGGTGATATTGTTGAAGGTGGTGAAATAAAAACCCTTCAACTCCCAGTAGAGTCGAGGGTATTCCGCCAAGGCTGATGTTAGCAACCAGCTGCATGCCAGGTGAGATGCGACCGCCTCTCCCCGAGCCAACTTCCCATTTGACCAAATATCTATCAATCCTTTTGTCGCAGTTCATGCTTTGCATGGTTCTGATAACAAAGTTGAAGCCAACTGAAGAGCATTACTTTAATCTGAATTGTCGAGAAACAGGACTATCAAGAAGTTAGTTTTGGACATGGATAGCCTTTTACAACCTCGTAAGGTGCCGTGAACAAGGCGGAACCCGATTATACGAACAGCGCGAGCTGAATCAGTTACGCTCCTTCTAGCGCTAGGTCAAATGCCCCCAGACAGCCTTTTGTCCATGCTCTTCAGGTTAAGTTCCTTATTTCATGACGTGCTCATGGATCACTGGGAGACAGACACAATGCCTGTTAGCTGTCTGCTTGTCACATCTATTGCTTGTGAAGATCACATACCAACTAGAGAACCATGGACGAGGAATATAGTCCTAAGTGCCAACGACGACCCTCTTCCTGCCCATGGCATCCATACGCGCCATTGTTTTCCTCTCCTGTGGGTGTTCAGACGAAGAAGAAGACGAATGTTGACAAAAAGTCTAAGAAGACTATACCAAGCCCAAGACAATAACGTGGTGCTGATTATCACCCAGTCAACCTTTCATTACTTTTCTTAATTCTGACAGCACAGGTACAAAACATGGAATTGTGCCAGCCAATACCAGCACAAGTGTAGACCTAACGGAGGACCAACGGTCGCTATATCCAGCAACTAGCCCCTCGAGATCCATATTTCTAGCTACGTCCGACAGCAGCCCCAGGCCTATTCACTCGCTCGGATTGGTGTTGACACCAACAAGAGACTTCAGAAGCCTGCTTCTCTCAAGACCATAAATGACCAACACAAGCAGCTCCTGAACCCATCAGTCTTCCACTGCGGACAAAGTCACAAACGATCTTTGGGTTTCTCCCCAGCGATTGACTCTCACTCCCGGACGGAGCAAACCTTCTCTGCATATGGCTCCAACCTCTGGTGAGAGGCAACGTTCGACTTTGCAGTTAATGCTTTCATGATCAGCAAGTGGTTTGAGCAACGGGCTCTATCATCGCGCCTTACATTGGGCTCAAAATGAGGGCAGATAACCAAGTCTGCCCCAACAGCGGGTTAGGCCATCAACCTCCTGGTCTCAGCTCTAACACTTGGAGCAACCACCAAGATAATCCCCCTCTCTTCATGCCACCCAACAAACGCACGAACTGCCAGTTCCAATTGAAATCTTCCTACCGCCGGCTGCGGCCCATCGTAAACTAATTGCGGGCTCCGATGGCGGGCACCAGATTGATCCACTTCGTACCTGCCTACATCGGGCTCAAGGACAAGCATGGGTTCGCCTTATCGGCTTTAACAGCGGACGCGCAAACTATCAATTCTACTTCGACAACCCGCCACCACCGGAGGGTATCGGAACCATGACTTCGCCCGCTGTTGCTTCACCGGCGACAACCTGGACCAGGCACCTCTACAGCATCGACAGCGGGTGCCGGCACCGGGTTGACCTCCTGCTCTCAATGCCAGCGACGCCAGCAGCATTCGACCTTCCAACTCGGGTTCACATCCCTCCGACTGCAACCGCCGGCCGTGACTTCAGCTGGCATTATAAAGTAACAGCCAGCTCCGATAGCAGGCTGGGTACAACCCTCTCGCCTTCCGCCCGACACCGGGCGCTCGGGTGATACGTTTCCTATTGTCTCCCATGCTAGGCACTACCATATCACTCTTCCCCATCGATTCGGAACCGCAACTGTTGTAAACCCTCTTGTGCCTAGTATACTGCAGCCAGTGTCCTCTCAGCTGCAAGCCGCAATCTACCTCTCACGTTGATCATCTGGGTCAACCGCCGGCTGCTGCTGCTGCTACTGTATGTTGCGAGATTGAACCTTTTTGGACTTCTCTCGGTGTAGACTCATTCACTGATAAGTATAGTGATATCTCTGCTTACTTACCGAGTAGTCCTTCAGGGACTATGAGCGCTGACAACTAAAAAATGCGTTTTCATGAACCACAATAATATGCCACGTAAGTCGGAAGGCATCCGGCAACAATGCTTTCCAGACTTAGCACTGAAAAGATGATGGCAACTCTCCATGTCCATGAAGCCGGCCAGGGGTTTCATATGGGACGTTCAGGTTGCCAAAAAGGGCTAGGTTGACGTCATTGATCGTCCCAAGATGAAGCCCAGAGCAAAAGGTCAGTAAATTGCGTCACCACCTGCAATGAACTGCTGGTATAAGTCAGGGCTCGGGTATAAGAGACAGGATATCTGACCCCTTGGCTGAATACATCAGGTTGATGAGCGTTCATAAACTCTAAGCTTTTTGAAGCCTTCTTCAACCAACGAAATATATACCGTGAGCAGTCAAGAGCAATAACCATGTCCGAATCCAAGTTTGAAGAGGGCACGATGAAGCCTGTGCCCCAGAAATCTCAGGCTCAAGACCTACCTGGGTGGGTTATCGCTCTGTGTCCAGGTTCTAAAAGCCAAAAATTGCTGACTTTCTCCCAGTCTTGAGAAAAAGATGGAACCCTCCAGCGAATCAACAAAGCTAGAAGGCAAAGGCCAAGCATACGAATACCTCGCAGCAGGCAAGCTCAAAGGCTGCAAAGCTCTCATCACAGGCGGAGAGTAAGCCCCTATCTACCCATCATGTCGAGACATAACCCCATCAGTCCCTTATTAACACCGTGCTCCATCTCAGCTCTGGCATAGGCCGCGCAGTAGCCGTTCTCTTTGCACGCGAAGGCGCCGACATAACAATCGCCTATCTCCCCGACGAGCAACCCGACGCCGAAGACACCGGCAGAATGGTCGAAGCCGAAGGCCACCAATGCCTCCTAATTCCAGGGGACTTAACAGACTACAAACATTGTGAAGATGTCGTCAAGAAGCACGTCGACAAGTACGGGGTTATCCATGTCCTGGTCAACAACGCCGCTAGACAGGTCATGTGCGACGATTTTGCGAAGATAGATATGGGGACGGTAGAAGGGACGTTCAAGACAAATATTTTGAGCATGTTTGCTTTGACGAAGTATGCGCTGCCGCATATGGAGAGGGGAGGGTCGTAAGTTTTCCCTGACCTCAGGCTTCAGGAGGGTTGAGCTGACTGGTCAGTATCATAAACACAACCTCGACCGTTGCTTTTAGGGGCACAGGCGCCATGGTCGACTACGCGGCCACTAAAGGCGCCATTGTTGCGTTCACAAGGGCGCTGGCGGTGCAGCTCATGCCAAAGGGTATCCGAGTCAACGCGGTCGCGCCAGGGCCGGTACACACGCCGCTGCAGCCAGCATCACGGCCGGCAGAGCAGATGGAGGGTTTTGGCGGCAAGTCGCGTATTGGGAGGATTGGACAGCCAAGTGAAATTGCGCCAAGTTTTGTATTTTTGGCGAGTAAAGACTCGGAGTTGTACTTTGGGCAGATATTACATGCTTATCCGTTGGGTGATTAAAGGGTCGTTTTAGCCCGGGATAAGCGTTAGGGGACTTGAGGCTAGGATTCAATATGATTCCTAGAGAAAAGAAGTTGGCACCTTCTCAAAATTTTTGACAGAGGTTGATGCAGCAAGCCTTTGCTTAAACCAGATGACACTACGAAGTTGAGGTTATGTCTGTTGGCGCTTGGAAAGTACAAAGGAGTTTTGATGGAGAAACCCTATAAGTTAACTCCGGAATTGATGGAAATAAAAAGACCGAATTAGGGAATAATATCTAAGGGTTCACAAGATCTAGAAAAAGGCTTGTACTCAGCAGAGAACAACATGTAATTTGAAGTTAACCAGGAACAAGATGGCGATGAGGTGGTCGGTGGAAGAAACAGGAAGCTAAAATCGAGCCTGCCTTTAACTTCGCCCAGTAGGGCCCCTGTTCGAGGCCCATTTCCAGTTTCTGATTGGTCGCCTAGCCCTCGCTAGAGCGCCCCGTTTCCCAGCTATCAGCGGGGAAAATACCCGTCACAGCGGGCAGGGCTCCTGAACAACATAAGCTGCAGCTTGAAGCACAAGATTCCCTGTGAGAGATGCCGGTCAAGCTGAAAGGTGCCTATCGATCAGCCTGCAGTTCGCCGTCCATCCGCTGTAACACATTTCCCATGAGCCAATCTTAGTGCCTGCATGGTCGCGATGTTCGTCCCAAATCTGCTAAGATATCCGAAACCCCTCCTTTTAGATCTCGGTCACTCATCGAGCCCTCCTTGACGAACTTCTTGTGATAGCACTAATATCTTCCGTTATAGCCTTACCGGAGATCAAGACCCCTCTTCCTTTTGACTCCCAACAAAAAGACCATCATCAGAGTTGAGGACCCAAACATTCCAACTCTACCCCAAAACCAACTCACAACCCCGCTCAGACCTCAAACATGAGCCCCTCCTCCGACCAACCACAAGAAACAACCCTCCCTCCCATAGAACCCATCAACCCCTCCCTCGTAACTTTCACCATCGCCACCCCGCATCAACGTATCCTCTCCTGGAGACTCAACGGCGCTTCCTGGGCCTCCCCTCTCACCCTAGACCAGTATGTCGGCCGCGAACAGACCCTCTCCGAAACCGAGCTTTCCGCCAACGGCGGCACCCTCTACTACATCTTACACCACCGTGATGATCCGGAGCTGATTATCTCCGCGTGCGAGGTGACAAGTAAAAGGCTTGTTATCGCGGGTCCGGGGACGAATGGATCGAAGGTGGGAAATGGGTATGCCATTGCGAGTGTGTTTACGAACCCGAGGTTCCGGAACCAGGGGATGGCGAGTTATTTGTTGAAAAGGGTGCAGGAGGAGGTGGATAAACGGGGGGATGAGTGTGGGGTGTTGTATAGTGACATTGGGAGGGTTTTCTATAAGCGGTTGGGGTGGAAAGATTTCCGCACACCACAGTTATTGGCTGGTATTGAGGGCGACGCTACGGCGTTTCCTGTCCCTGAAGGGGTTGAACTGCTCAACGAAGATCAGGTTCGCAAACTGTGCGAAGACGACGTCAAAGCCGTGGAGGAAGAGTTCTCCAGACTGGCGGCCGCCCCCGATGGCAAGACACACATCGTTTTCTTGCCAACCCCAGCTCAATTCTCATGGCACTTTGCTCGTGACGGATACGTTTGTCCCATTCTGCGTAACCGTGAGGTGCAGTGGCGCGGTGCGCGCACAGAGGATAGGCTGGCTTGGATCGCGTGGGACCATGATTTGCGCGAGAAAAAGCTCAAGATTTTGCGGATCGTGTCACGTCATTCAGCTGAGGAGAAAAAGAAAGCGGTGAAAAGACTTTTGCTTGCTGCCATGGCTGAGGCAAGGGATTGGGATGTGCCCAAGGTGCTGGTTTGGGAGCCGAGCGAGGAGGTGAGCGTTGCTGCGACGGAGATTTGGAGGGAGCTTGGCCCGAAGGTATCGCTTGTTTTCGAGGAGAGGGAGGACGGATCGATTCCGAGTCTGAGGTGGCAGAACGGAGAGAACATGGAGGTTGTTTGGCATCACAATGAGTACTATGGTTGGTGCTAAAGGGTAGGTCTTGCATGGTGATGGAATCATGAAGATCTTGTTAGGCAAACAATTACGACAGGAACTACCATTACTCGGGTATCTCGCTTTAAAACACAGCAACACTATATAATACACACTACCTTTTATCATCTGGTGCAATCTGACCCTCACTTTCCCTCCTCGGTTCAGTCAGAGCCTTAACTGTCAGCTCGAATCCAATCATGATAGCCGTCTCAATACCCTCAATCACCGACTCCCCCTCCTGTGTCATTGTTTTGCGCCAATTGCTCATCAAACCAAACTTGGCTTCCAGGATCTTATGCACGACCCTACCCGCTTGAAGTTGGCTTTGTGCAGGGCTTAAGCAGTAAGCCTCTAACGCCTGCTCAACGAGTTCCTGGATCGCCCCGCAAAACATCACCTCCAAAGCCGGGGACATGGCTTCTCTCATGGTATCCCAAACATGATGGCGTTGTGGATCGGTCATGTTATGCGACGCGACCATCTTCCTTTCCTGACTGTCGACTTTCAACGCCAACCGCTTGACATGTCGGCTCAAGTTCTCCTTCACCTTCTCAGGCAAGTTTAGATCCACGATGTTTAGATGCCGCTGCACCTGCTCGCGTAAACCGTCCGCCGCACCAGGGTTCTCAAGCCACGACCTGACACCAGCCATCCAAAAGCTCATGGTGTCTTTATCGCCCTTAAACTCTTCCCTACCAAGCTGCTCCGCAACGGCGGTGATGTGATCAACCACCTTTCCCAAACAGACCCCAATAGAAGCATACCTCGTCTCTCTCCAAACTGCATCCCACAAAAGCTGCTCAATGGTCTCCGAAACCTGGTGAATCCCAAGCTCAACCATGAGAACATGATGCAGGGCATCTGTGGTCGTCAGTGACGGGTGAACATCATACAGCCCATCGAGATCCGTCGCCTCCTTCAGCCCCACAAAACGCTCATGATACGGATGAATTATAGTAACATAAATCGGGGGCGCATCCTTCCAGTTCTTGACAGCGTTGTAGAAGCACTCCACGATGGAAAACTCATCTTCTCCAACGGAGCCAATCAGCAGGTACAGAAGACATCCGCCGAGAGAAGCCATTAAGAATTTGAGCATATCCCAGAGGACAGTGACTGACTGTCTGCCGCGGAGGAATGCTTGTGGAGTCATGTTAAACTGGAATAGAGCGGTTGGCCTTTGCTGCAAGATCTGAAAGATCAGACTTGACAGTGCGGTGTGGACTGTCATGCCTGGTGCCCAAATCAAATATGCTGAGGGGATATCTGGTGCTAATCGACGCTGCTGGGCTGACCATTGCAAAGCATGTTGGTAGTCTGGCGCGTCGCAAAGGCCCTGGCTTAGACGTGCCCCGCCAGTCACTTTATATGACAAAGTTGAGGGAGACGAGGAAGGTTGAGAGATGGTAGATGGCAGGTGGCGCTGCTCGACCAGAAACCACGGTTCCCAAGCTTGAGAAGTGACACTGTATGTGGCGGCAAGGTTCTCATGATAGTATGCTTGGTCTTCGAAGCCTTTGAAAAGGATGTTTTTGATATCGAGGAAAAGACGGTGCGGCGAGCCTTCAGGCATATCTTGCCTTTGTTTTAACAGGTGTCGTCCTGAGATGCAGGGAATGGAGCTTACTGTTCAGTTGTAATTCCAGCTGGTTACGGTTGAGTCCACATTCCACACGATTCTGCGCAATGAGGGCCTTGAAGAAATTGTGTTGCACGCTGTATTGGGATTGTTGGAAGTGGTGATCGCGTATATCTCTCTCAACTCCGGCTTCTTTTTCAATCTTGTCCACCAGTGTCTTGACCTGCTCCATGGTTGCGCCAAACCATGCTGGATACGGCCTTACCCATGCCTCGATTCTTCGACCTAATCGACGTCAGCTGCAATCTTTGCAAAAGTGGCAAGGGAGCGCAACTCCTTACGGATGGGGCTTCGCTGGAATTTTTCGTTCACATCCTTCAAAAGATTGACAACGACTGTGTAAAGCGAGGAGGTCAGTTGGAGCATCTTCGGGGTCGGATGGAGTTTGACTAGGCGTTCCACCCGAGAAAGAGCCAGTCCGATCTCAATCAACATATCAGTGATTTTGTCTAGCAAATCCTTTTGGTTTTTCACCATCTGTCAACGTCAGCAATGCGATTTTACAATGAACCCCGGTGACCTACCATCATCATCAGCTTGATTCCTCCCCAAATCACGGCCAAATGCGAGCAGTCGGCTTGAGAAAGGACGTCAAATACGCCATAGAAATATTGCAACGTTTCGAGAAACTTAATCGCTTTACTGCTTTTGGATTCATGAACAGAGTTGTGCAACAGCTCCAAAGCTAATTCAGCCAAGTCGTGAGGTGTGGTATCCTTAAGGATAGCGGCAACATCCAGTTTCAGGTCTTTGCTCGACTTCCGAATGGACATCGCTGCCGAAGCCCAAGCGCGCTTGACCTCATCATAATGCGTATCGCAACGTTCAATATCACCAATTTTCTTATGATCAAACGGTACTACCTGGGCATTATACGGTGGCGGTGAAGGAAATAATTCTGCTGAGCCGTGCGGACTTGATGACAAGCCGAGTCCCAGGCTTGAAATCGACGAGGATGATGAAGATGATGATGATGACGGACGGTTCCATGGTGACGTTGGAGTAAGGAAAACCGAACCACCCGACGACGTAGAGGAAATTGAGGTCGATGGTGCAGAAGATAGCGGACTCCACGGCGGAGGAGGTGACGATGGGGCTAGCAACGCGGTTGATACTGGCTTGCCCTCAGGACTCCAGGGGTTACGGAAGGTGATGGCATTCTGACTCGGTGTCGTGGGTAGTTCACCTGTTTGTGTACCCTCAACGGCTTTCTTGAAGTTGACTCCCAGACCATCCATAGCGCAAGATCTCGGAATTCAGCAGAGTAAACTTAATCCAAGATGGTACTCAACGGACCGAATCCCCTGATAACATGAGTGGGTGTGTCTGGTACAACGTTGTGCTTACAAGCTTGCGAGGGGAGCACGGGAGGAGAAGAGGCTGCGAAAACAGGATGATTAGCATTTAACAGGAATTGGACATATAGGACGAGCTGCAACTATGTTGGTGCTCAATGTTATTGACTTGACATGTTTAGAGAACTTGAGAAGTAGGTAACTTCACATTAAAGTCAACCTTGGCGAATCGATCTTCTTGATGGCCTCCAGTCTCAGGACCTACACTCCCGGAATCTTCTTCACCTGGTCGTTTGATGCAGTTCGAGCCGAGTTGATTGAAATTGGAAGGACTGACTTGCAGCCATCGTCCCCAGCTCACCACACGTGCGGGCCATCCAGCCGGATCCCCAAACAATTGCCCGAAAGCGACAGGGCGGGGGGCGGGGGTCAGTGAACAACAAAGAACTCAACAATGACCGCGCTTCCTTTCCGGGGGGGTCATTGGACCACGCCACGCACTCGCTAGCATGCAAGTCTCTGCGCTGAAGAATTGTACGGTCCAATCACCATCAGACCTGTTGCTAAGCTCGAGGCGAGAGACCGGCAACGCAGGGGCTCTCTGCCGCTTTTGTTCAAAGAGCATGCTCTGTGGACGGCCCTTATCAACACAATTTTGGTCAAATATTGAGGCTTTGCGTGATTGAACTTGCGTCTTTTGAGGCTGTAACCGCGCTATCGAGCACCTCCAGAGGCTTTGCTGGCTTCGGTGTGCATGATGGCGGAGGCTTGACCTTGATTCAAGACGGCGATCTTATCAGCTATCTCTTCAATCTCTTATCAACGAACATCCCTAAAATTAGGGTAACCAGTGCGAAGCCCAGCCATGGGAATTTTCATGGTCGAGATAGCCAAAGTATAGAATACAGGGACGATTTCTCTGATGTTTTACACAAGCTGAAAAAAAAGGTTTGGGGCTTTTGGTGAGAAGGAAACGCTCGGCGCTAGGCTTCAAATGTTCGAGGCAGGATGCGTCACTCTTAACCCTCGCCCCTCTCCTTGACAACTTCATAGTTTTCAAACAAGTTCCCCCAGGGCAAAGTGAATATATTCTGGAGTTAGTTATTCGAAAAGTCGATTTAAAAAATAAGAAGGAGATGCTACCATTTAATCAACGCTCACATAGCCACAAGGTTCTTTTTCAAGCGATGCTGGAGAAATTGTTGTGATCAGTGAACTTGGCCTCTTGATCAGATCCACAGCCCCCTACGACTTTCAATTTTCCGCTGGCAAAGGTCCTTCATGCCAAGAAGGCCCACTTTTGGTTCCTTCTGACGACAAGGCAGCAGCCCCACAAGGCAAAGCAGCCTCACCTCACCAAAGAGCTTCTTGGTCTTAAGCTATGGAGACCTGACTTCATTGAAAGGAAGTCGCGATTCAGCCCAAAATTCTGACGTTTCCCAGTTGTGAGAGTTTAAATCGTCAGGCTGGACTCTGTGGTCCTCTATCAACACAGACCCCCAAATTTTACCAAGGAAATCCCAGTTCTAGACGCCAAGCTTCCGCAACATAGGGTCACACAGCAGGCCTTGACAGCAACATCGCTGCTCAGCAGTTTTTCTGCTCGATTTAGAGACATCAAGCCGGTTATCTGCAGCTCTTGCTGTAATGCTGCTCTCATTGGCAGCCTCGAATTCGAAGATAATCCTTGATATTGGTCAGCTGAAAGCGATCCCCGAAATCATTGTCGACAGCGAAGGACATACCCTTGACCTTCTTCCCTTCCATCAGTTAGAGCTTTAACCGCCATGATTACTCAGCCCCTCTGGAGGCAGCTACCCGCCACCGCCCCCGGCATTCCAGCCCTCCTTGTGTCAACGACCTTTGGGCATGATTCTTACAGCATCCATGTCACCGACCTCGCCAATGTGTGGGTTGAGAGCCTAGAACGTAGGCATATCATAGGGCGAGCTTACACCACAGGATCAAGCATCGATCCTTGCGATGGCCCTGACCAGTTCCGCAAGCTGCTCGAACTTATCGGCGCAGCCTTCGATGCGAACGACAAGGACCACCCCAATATCTCCATGACCTTGACCAGGGGAGCTGATGACTCACTTGAGATTGAGATTTATTGTGTTCTCCCCAGGCCTTTGGAGCCTTTCAAGTGGCCAATGGTCCTGAAAAAATGCCCACAGTCAACGCTAGCGTCGGAGTTGGTGTTGCCCCTGATTCAGGCCCAAGAATCTCATGTCAGGGAGATTGACCAACTATGCTCGCTCATTCGCGAGAAAGATGCTGTAATCAATCGTCTAGTCGACAAGCTTGAAGCCGCAGGCATTGGGCTGGAACATGTATTCCATGCTTTGTCAGGGAAACGCAGAGTTTCTCGTTCTGTTGCTGAAAGCAAGGTTGGAGGACTTGTTCGGTTCAATGAGGCTGAGTTCAGGGAAAAGGCTTCACAATCTCAGTCTGAGTCCGGGCTTGGAGACGTCTCCTCTCTGCTACGCTCCGTATTCGGAACCAGAGGGCTACAATACAAGTCTAATATGGACTTGGAAGCGTCCTTGGTTCTCAACGACTGGTGGACGAAGTTCAGCAGAGGTAGACGCATAACCCTTTCCAAGCTTGAACAGCAACAACAGACAACGGCTCCTCCACTTCAACGAGAGCCAACTCCTCCGAAGGACAAGGACGATGACTATCAGGTGCACACAACGCCATCACGGCGGGATCAAACGCAAGAACCCCCGTCCCGAAAACGAGTCAGTTTAGCTCGGCCGACGACCGCTGACGATGACGAGACTGCCTCCAGCGGAGATGATGAAACAAGTGAGCCGCCACGTTCCGCAAAGGCCCTTACACCGTCGAGGGACCGTCTTGGGCCAATTGGCGGGAAGAAACCTCCATCCCCCTCACCTCCACCACCAGCCGAGTCTCAGAAGAGTACATCATCCAAGACCATGGCCATAGGTGGTGACTCAGAAACCGACTCTGGCACAGCGTCTGAACCAGATAATGATGCCATGGACACTTCTCCCCCGAAGTCACCACCAAGGTCTCAACCTAGGCGCGGGATGCTAGGCCAAATAGGCGGGAAACCCAAGCCAACCCCAGCTCCCGAGCCGAGACGCTCTCCTACTCTAACAGCCTCTGCTCCGCAAGCCCGCCCTGCTCCCAAGCGTCATAAGTTGGGCGTCATCGGAAAGAAAGCTGCCAGTCCTACGTCAGAGGATAGGGGTGCAAGCACTAGTGATGATGACAGAGGCAGGAGTAAAGACCATGTAGCAGAGAACAGGGGAGAAGAGCGGCCGAGGGAGACGTCTCAGGAGCGGGCTGATAGGAAGCGGGCTGAGCTCGAGAAGAACCTGAAGAAGAAGGCTACTGCTGGGCCGGTGAAGAAGAAGCGTAAGTTCTGAGTTACAGCAACCCATTTGCTGAAGGTATTTGCACAGTTCCAAAAGCTGGCGTCCTTTGAGAGCATCGTTGACATCCTGTTCGGTTCTCTTACGCCTTGGATTGTAAGCAAAGTGATGTCATGACCTAATATCGGGGAGGACTCCTTCACGTCGGCTTTGCATCACTGACTCTGGGGTGATGAGACAATTCGAAACTGTCTGTTGCCGGTCCATCTGCAGCCCGAGGCTGGCTGGCGATTGACTTTACCTGCAATCAGGCTGGTTGCATTACTTCACGGCCGTCAGATTATGTTATCTGCCATACAAATCATAATATCAAGATAATCACAGCTACGTAACTCTGCACCAACGTTTAGTTAGCGTTTACTCCGCGGCCAGGTCTTTGTAACACTTGTGTCCATCTCCCTTAACCATCTCAACGCTAGAAAGCTGCCTAGTATGCACACATCCGCTTCCAGAAAGAGCCATTTCTAAGACAATCGTCTCTCTCGTGCAAAATAAAGCCTTATTTCCCTTTCATAGGAGCCAAGACGGATCTCTAGGCGGCATCATTCCCACTTTCAGGCAGGTTCCCGATCCTGTACCAGGCTGTCCCTGCCTTTGTATTCCCATGTTAGTCAAGTACCTTGCGTCTTTTTGACTTGGAGAAACATGAGAACATCTAAAAAAAAGAGAGGGCCTAGATTTTGTTGAGGAGAGGGGTTTAAAAGGCCGGTGACATCCGAGTCGGATGGAACATCAACTTCCCTAATCTGGGTTGTAGTGCAATTACTGAAGGGGAACAGTTATCAGGCAGGAGCTATTCGGTTAGCTGTAACCAGGCACAGATAGCGTTACTGTCTACTACTCAATAGCCGTACCGTTTGAGGAAGTGCTATTCTCACCCTCTTCTCCTTTTGGCTAGAATTTGGCACAGTCCATACGCAGGACCCCAGCATATCAGGCCGCTCTGGAACCAGGACACTGACCAATCGTCCAGAGAGGTTGTGCAAGTGTTCGTTACGAGCCTACACCGAGGTGAACACTGCCAGTTCCAGGACGGTGAGATTAACACAGAGGTTGTCATGTCGGCTAGCATGGCCTGGTGGGTTGAGTTGGAATAGGGAAGAACCTAAGTTCCCTTCTTGGGACAGGAAATGAGCGTTTGATGCGTACACAAGTGAACACGATGGAGTACAGGAGGTCATACGATGTCTGGGAATTTGAACCTAAGCAAAGAGTGCCTCTTGTTGAAGTGTACGGAGACAGCACAGCCACGTTCATCCCTCAGGGTAGATGACATGGCTGTGTAGAAACGCTCTGTTTTTTTGGTCTTCCTTCCAGCTGTTCAAGTCCAGGGCCTTCCAGGCCAAACTCTGGGGGTAAACCTGGGACGCTTTCACAAGGCACCCTATCCCGTTACCGCGCCTCCCTCGCTCCCCTCTCGCAAGACCGCCCCAAGCCCAAGGTGCTGATCATCTAGACTCCGAGCCTAATGACCCGGAGCAGGTCCCAACGAGGTACATACTTGGGGCCGGCCGGTTTCAAGAACCTTCCCCCTGTACTAGTACACTGCATTTTTTCTAACACACGCTGGTTTTACCCTATGCAGCTTTTTCCCGGAGTTACCTGTATATAGTCCAACTCAGGTAGCTTTTGCCCGCCGGCGTCGTGAGCACGACCCAGCACCCTCGGGGGTGAACCCGGTCAAAAAAATAGAGTAAAAAAATAAATAAATAAATCTCTGTCTGGAACCACTGTTGCTAGCCTGTTTTTTTCTTTTTTCATACAGTCCCCAAAAACCCGATGTGATCATGATGAAATCATCGACTTAAGTCCAGGATAGCATCGACAAAGCCACCAGGTTCTGAGCAGGCTTGCGATTACAATGCTGAAACATAGCGCAAGTGATTTGATGAGATGGAATTAAGATGCGACTAGAGGTACATTGCACTGCCATCACCACTATGGTTAGCTAGAGTACAACTAATTCTGTCTCCTAGTTTATAGCGTTCTTGGCGTTTGGATGCTGGTATCTATAAACACTGTTCGTGTAATAACTAGCATTATGCATTCCAAGCTCAACAGTCTTCAGTTATTCTTCAACTTCTTTTGCTTATGGCTTTGAAGAAGTAAACTGGGAGAGTCTCGTGCCTCAGTGACTAGGCGGGTGAATATTCAACAGCCAGCCACAGATAGTTGTCATCTAGAGCCTCGCATGAAGAGTTCAGCTGGTTGCATTATGCAAGACAAATTGGTATGCTTCGAGAACTTTGAAGATCCTGGTTATCATCACCATGCCCCAAATCAACGCTGGCTTCCAATCTGTTAACTAGGGTTAGTTACGAATATATTTACTCATGTTAGGGATATCAGGGTTGGTGAGCTATGTAAATACAGGTACCTGATGGTACCCATTCTGCTTGAACATATTATTCTGGCTAATTAATGAAACGTTCTAGACTATACGCTGTCCTTACTCCAAATACGTAGACCCCTTCAATGTCATGGACCTCGAAAATTTGTCTTCGATTCTGACAACTATTGAGTCTTAGAGCGGTGAAAGTCCCAATCCGCCCACCAGGTGTTGTGCAACATCACCAGCATCTTGGCGCATATTGCTGACAACCTTTTAGTCCGCCAACACACCGCAACCTTACTCTATCCCACATGCTCTATCTGACAGCTCAACAAGAAGCTATCTGGATGCATCCCTTTACTATCATTTCATTAAACACGATGGAATTTCCCCCGAGTGGGTCTCATGACTTAGAATTCACTCTCGCCTATCCTTGAATCCCACCCATAAAGCGATACCGAACTCCTTCTGCACGAGTCGGAACCAACTTATGCACCGGCATCAGCCTTGCATTCCCGTTGCTTCATCATCCCATCTCCATCATCTGGTTCGGCGACTCATCTTGCTTTTCCGACAGGTCCGATCCCTTCCGTTTCCCACAAGCCTGCAACAGCCCATCCGTCACGCCAAAAAAGATTATCCTCAGCCGCCCGGAGAACCTACAACGGAAGCCCTGCTACCCGCCGACAAGTTGGCTGACAGCCGTTGGTTGAATCGGTAGTGCGAATTGTAAAGGGGCACCCAGCTCCCCCATCCCGCTCGGGGACCTCGCTGACAGAGATTGGAATTTTGGTGTGCAGATCATCCGCTTGGGACCTAACAAGGTAACTCACCCCAACTCTACCCGGGATTATCGGATACCTTGAGGGTGTTCAAGCCTCAACAGCGATGGCTTTGCTTTAGCATAGCTGAAGGGCCAGAAAGGATGAGGGCGGAAGGGCTAAGAAGTACGTCATTGGGAGGATTAATTTCTGCGCGGGGGCTAGAAGTCCATGAAGTTTCGGGGTTTGGAGAGACAGTGGCTCTTTAAGCCTCAACTGCGGGTTGTATGGGGCTGTATGTATGTATGAGGGGACATATCCGACATGCATATCGCCAGGCTACTTGGTAACAAAGAGAGATGTCATGTGTCAGACATTTGTTGATAAATAACAAGTAAATACTAGTAGAGAAGCTGTCAAGACCGTGTTATCTAGACAACCAAGTTGTAGTCCCGAACCCCCATCCCATCAACACGGAAATCTCAACTTTCCTGTCCGGTCCCGCTACCCCGGATCCTGTGAAGTGCCATTGGCGATCAAATCTTGATCCGAGCGCCATTACGCCGGGGGATCGCCGACAAGACCATCCGGGTGGTGCCCGGGGGACCGAGTTGGTTGGTTGGTCGGAACATGAGCAGGGTGTGTAACGGGTTTGACAGAGACAAAAGATGCCGACACCCGACCGGGAAGGGCTGCCTAACTCAGCTATAACCCCAGGGCAGTGATCCAGTGAGTCAGCCACAGCATCCTTACCTCCCCTGTCACTGGCATGGCGTCCTGTTAAAGAAAGTGGGCCAGCCACTGGCAGTCAGTAGTGTTCACTTCTGGTCGACGGAGGGGGGTGTTGCTAAGAGATGGTGCTGTGCGAGAGGGAATGGGGATATTTTTTCTGTTTTCTTGTTGACGTGAACTGTCCGAGGTTGTGGATAAAATAAACTAGGATCGACAGGTTCAACTGCATTACACACATGAGCGTCATTATCACAACCGCCGGATGGGAGAGACAGCGTGTGTTGTCTCGGTCTCTCGGGCTCAGGAATGTCGTCAACATTGATTGGACAAACCACATCACCCTCTTCACGTGCTTGAATGCAACGTGATAGGTACATGTGCATGACAAGGTTAAGAGACTGGGCCAAAAGAGGGAAGTGATGGTACATAGTATGGCATGTCTCAAGAGGCTTTCGGTCCTGCAACGGTCCTCGAAATGAGACACGGGCCGAGAATTCCAGTGTGCGGCGCAGCATCATGAATGGGTGCTCACCTGGGCGGCTAGGAACCTGGATGTGGCTAACGTAAAATCAGCCGCCATAGGTGGTGCAGCTTCTTCGACGGAAAATTCATGTTCCTAATGAGAAAGAACAATATGAAGTGTTAATGACGAGTTAGAGATTACTGTGGCCATTTCCAAGACATGGAACTGTCGGCGAGCCTGGTAGACAGTGCAAGGGCTGCGCAATAATAGGTTATTTACTGAGATGTCTCACTCTGTTGCACGGGTTGGATCGGGGTTGAGTGCTTGGCAAAAGGATCGCAATGGCTTTGTCTAGACCACCTGCTGCGAATACGATGATAGTTGATGAGTTCGTATTGTGATGGGTTAGATTTTCCCCTTTTGCCGCTCCGACTTATTATCTCAATTGCTAGTCATTGGCATTTCTTTACAATCTGATCCGATCTCAACACCATCTCAGATGTGAGGGTGGGGACTCGACCGTTCAGCATTGGCATTAGCAGGTGGGAGATCGCTGCTTAGCTCGCCAAGTCCTGGAAAGATGATATATCAGATTCTCCCCCACCTCACGGAAAGATGGTACTCTGTACCACAGTTCCACATGACCGTTCGTTATTGCGACGCCGACTTTAACCCCGCTCTGTCCTATCACAGTCCCCTACAAGATAAGGGGGCGGGCAAAGGCTGCCGCTGGCAATCCACAAGTTAGAAGACCTAGATGCTTCAATGTAGGGCTCTCGCATGATGGGTAGCAGTGGCATCATTAGGAACTAGAAGCCGAGTGGTGCAGAGCTCGAGTCTGCTTGTGGTCATAGGGCAAAGTTAGGTCGTGCAGTACAGCTGCTGCACAGTCACTAGGACGACAGAAATGCAGGAACATATCAACCAACAAAGACTGACTCCGATGTCTTTCTCAGAATTCTTATAATATATGTGCATACTGCATCAAGCCGGATTCGTCTAGTTCAAAGCCTCTGCGTCCCAGCTCCTGGTGTCATTCCCATCATCAAATGCGTCAACTAGGTAAACTTGAAGCCCAACATTCGGACAATGGGCATCGCACAATTGGTTACAAGACTGTCAGCTTTGAGAATCCTAAGCCGTATCTATTGGGGGCAGTAAAGTAAACACATTGACGTTCAGGTGACATAAAATGAGCGATAGGCGCCGTCATCTGCAAGAAGAGAGCTGGGGACGATGCTAAACGCGATGCATCCGACTAGGATTAGAAACAATAGCCGACGGAAAAGAAAAGCCGCTGCTAAAACTAGGGGATGGAGTTGCGTAATCTGTGCGTGCTGCGGAGACAGTATGAGTCTTAGGTCGGATAGTTTTCTTCCAAATCATGAAGTAGCTGCCGATTGGATCATGCCATCAAGTGCTGATCAGCCTGGCAACATGGAAACAAAGGTGAATGTCGGTCTTCCGAAGGAAATGTTGTCCGCTTTGTTGGTGATAATGGGTGAAGTCTCCGAGGACCAAGAAGAGCTCTTCACTTTCGTGAGCTTACAGCGCATTGCGGGCTCCCGACACTTTTTGCTCTCAAGGAAGTAGCTGATGAAGGATTCGTACTTCGGAATGCCGAATAGAGAGGTCTCCCTTCATAGAGGCTCAAGACAATCAGCTGGTTACGCTCCCAAAAAGATCACCGTTAGAGAAAGGAAGTCCCGTTAACTGTTGGATATGGACCAACCCAGATCTGCAATGACCTAGGGCTTCCAACTGACCAGACGAAAGTGCGGAGAGGATTTCAAAGCTGCGGTCACCAGGCTGTGATCCACACACTCTGTTAAGCTTAAAGAACGCTGAGCCAGTGATTGCTTGGCTCTCAATAACAGCGGGCCCATACTGTAGGGGATGGAAGGCTAGAGTAATGCCACCGATAACTATTACCCTCGAGTGGTCTGACTTTTTTGAAAATCAGCGATGTGCAGCATTGAATGCATCGATGCCAAGGCCCTCAAAAAGCACGTCACCAACGCAATCTTGGCAGTCTCGGTTTTGGATACGGTCTTTTCGACCAGGAACCTGTTATCGGGACGCATTTTGAAGCTGTACCTTTTTGATCAGTTCCCGGTTAACCCCACATGAACCAGCGGGTGACCCGACAGACTGGTAACCAATGATGTCCTTGGAGTCCGCCAAGCCAACGACGGTATTCAACACTGTGTGGACAAGGCATAATACCCCTGAATCTCTGCCATCGTGAAGCTCTCCAACCGCTGGGCTGAGACATAAAAGACCAAAATGGGAAAGTTGCCCAGAATATCTTGGATCGCGACCTTACAGCTGGTTCTGGGGGTGCGTATGCTAGTTCTGAGACCAAGGTTGGGAACATTTGCAAGGTTTAAGTTGTGATCTCTTCTCCCACCTGCTTGGGACAGAATAACAGCTAACGAACTTGACGCCGTCACGCCGCGGGCACGTTGTGAACGTGCGCAGAGCCGGCGCTTAACAGTGATGAGGTCCCGATTACCCTAGAATGCAATTAATTTGTGATAAACCAGAGCTTTGGTGCGCTTCGAGCCAACAGTCCCTTCCTTGTATGGCGTAATGGAAATTCTTCGACGCAGCTACAGTAGCGACGTTTTAGGAAGGTTAGTTCGTGCTCAGGTGACCTTCGATAAGCTCAAGGTAGAGTTGGTGGCAGTCACAGCGGCTTGACCATCCTAATCGAATACCCGTCACAACTCCTTATCTCTGCGATATTCCCCCTCATTACACTGTCTATACTAACCCGTCGTATCCTGCAGATCTTATCGGCATCTCTCAATCGGTAACTATCGGCGACCACACTTACTTGCACACGATTGACTCAGCCCACGGAGCCGTTGAACTAAAAAAAAAAAGCCCTGGCTTTGTGGCGTCGGAAACTCCGTGACAGCCTTCATAGAAGCCTTCTAGACTCCCCCCACCCTTACTTAGCATCACCGGTCTGATTGGGCGAGCAATGCTGACGAAGAGGTGCTGATCTTGTCTCTGCCGAATTCTGCCCTGCAGGTGGCTTTCGCAAGTTGATGTGGGTATGCTTTTTGTGATAAATTTGATCTTGTTAAAGATTGCTGCCAGGATTGTCAAACAACAAAGAAATGCTCAGAAACAGCTACAGACGGAGCTTACGAGGTCCAAGGGCGCGGCCCGATTTGCAGCTGCAGAGGGCGTTGTACAGCGTCTTTCTGAAGCGCGGAGTAGACACGCAACCACTGGAGTGCGTACAAAAGGAGCCGGGGACTTTATGAGGTGATACGGTAGGCTAGGGTCATCAACGCTAACGAATCAATGTATTCGAGATAGACACAGTTTGTCAGTACAAAACGCAGGAAATCTCCAACCATCGATATATACACTGCGATCGACCATATTCAATGATGGATGAAGTGTGAAGCTCCCGTTATGATGTGATAGTCAACTTTTACAATAAGGTCCATAGCAAATAATTAGTCAATAATTCCACTAAACAACCATCTAGGAAACAAAGAGTGATATGCTATACATAACATCTGTATGAGTGTGATACATTAGGGGCTATGAGGTGCCACCCCAGGCATGCCCCGTGCCCCAGTCTAACCCGGAGACTTCAGTCTTGTATCATTGGCGTAGTGCTCCGAAACATCACCATATCTCCCAATGCCCTCCATCACCACTAGCCCGTCGCACAAACCCTACCTCTGACCCGGTATTTGTCAACAGCCTGAGGCCGAAACACATTCGCTTGTTACACAGCGGGGAGCAGCAGACATGTTGACAGAACATGGACGATCTCCATGCATAACATGTCTAGTCCCTTGGCAGCTAGCACAGGTTGTGTCGTGCAACTGTTCAGCAGTGTCGCTGTTCGACTACGCATCCTTGTTTTCATGCGGGCTGCAATTGTACTAGCACTCTGCAGAGGCTGCACCCGAATGCCTAGGCCTTGCTTCATTCATACAGCAAGGAAGTTTCCAAGGTCTTGGGCGCCGAAACCTACTACTACAGGAATAGGCCAGCTCACCGAGACAACAGTACCAGCACACATTAACACTAGGGTTAAACTACTAACTTTCTGCTCGCCTATGCCCGCATCATTGGTCCTGCGGTAGTCAATCTGAAACTCGACCGCTTTGGGGTACATATGATGTGCTGCGCTCAGCCATGGAGGCTAGCGACACGACGGGTGGGATGCGGGACCTGCATGGAACATTTCCAGTACCCTTCCTCTCTGGGCATGACAGGCCTGTGATGGAGGGAAGGTGAAGGCCTGATTATCTGATAGGTAAGGTCTTTGTTCCTCTCCAAGGCCTGCCGTACGAGAGACACTCTCGACAAAGCAATTTGTAAAAGCTGGGCTGGGTGTTGCGAGTCATAAATGAAGCGAGTATCAGCGTTGATCTCACATCTCCCCTCCATCAACCAGAACATGGAGATCATCGGTTTTACAACTCTACCGCACGTGCACCCAGTGCGTGATCATTTCTCGTGCTAGTACCTACTTACACTACGCAGATCCCTCCTTTCCCCCCCAATCCAGTCGAATTCCTCAGTTTTCTGATGTATGCATGTATCGTATTGATTACAACCCACAAACTCGAGCACTACTAGAAACTGAACAATTTGAATATTACGGGCGTTACAAGCGAAATCGTGATGGGCACAACCTACAGGAAGCCCCTTCGGGACCGGCACCCGACATGTTTCGGCCCGAGCTCTGACTGACCTTGATCCCGGACGTTGCCGAGCATTGGTTGCTCTCAGCACCCAGCAGCCGCGTCTCTCACCTTGGCCTGGGAGGCCTGAAGCGCTGCGATTGGCTCAACAAGCGCTTCATGGACACTGTGCCGTAGCATGATAGGGCTTGCGACAAAGGTATTGAGGGGACCTTCACTTGAGATATCTACTCTAGTTTTCAATTCACCTTTATCCTTCAATCGTGGCAGTGTTCCGTCATGTCTTGCTTGGCGACGGCCTGCCCTTTATTCGCTTCCACCTCAACCAACCTAACTTGTCTTGCGCACCTACCATGATTTGGCTCACATTCCATTTGATGCCATTACCCCTTAACGTGCTTTAGACTGTAGAGGATTGGGATTTGACAGCCGTGTGGCTGATGCGGAATAGGTGGTGGTAGATGACCTGCATCCAATAAACCTGTCTCGACAAAATCCGGGATCTTGGCTGTCATCACCCAAAACTAGTTGGTGCTGACGACCAACCAGATGTGATGGTAGAACGTCCTATATCTGCTCTCATTGGTGCCAACAACATCGACAAGCCCAAGAGCGATCAGAACGTAAGTTACCTAGTAATCCTTATCATAAATCGGAACGGAAGGCACATAAAGACAACAAGGGTGCCCTCCCAAGCCTCTTCATCTCTCCGCAAGAGACCATCTTCCCTATGTAAGCCACTTCAACCTTACTGGCCCAAAACCCTCACCGCTCTCGACCACGTGGAAGCAGAGACGGGCTTTTGTGGGCTACCTGCAGACAATGATACCTCACGAACCGAAACAACTGGTAGCGTACATCTAGGTAAACCAAGGCAGACAATAAGGTAGGGCTTAGGGCTTTCATGCAGAAATGCTACGATTCCAATTTGGCAATTGGAAAGGAGAGCCGCATCAAAAAAAGCTGTGTGGACAGGAGAGAAGGAAGACGTAGCCTTGTTTCAGGCGGTGATGTCAATGTCTCGAACCTTAACTTTCCTACCCTGCCTCGTTGCCTTACAGGTTGACAGCTCCCACTGGGTAGCACCGTCATTGTCATCGGCATTGTGACCGGATCTTTCCATTCCTGAATATCGGGTTAAGGATTGATGAAAAAAAAAAAAAAAACAAGCGCAT
>Ga0065720_1002874_pt1 | contig 41295 bp, 34 predicted proteins | sample Thericmetagenome_FD_59107 | JGI IMG/M metagenome (GOLD analysis project Ga0065720, IMG submission 59107) | Thermophilic microbial communities from the Joint Bioenergy Institute, California, USA of rice/straw/compost enrichment - eDNA_2 v2... | ecosystem: Engineered > Solid waste > Grass >... | reverse complement strand
AAAAAAAAAAAAAAAAAAGAAAAGACGGCGTCCAACTTAGTCCAGAACTCACTGTAAGTCTTGCGATCTTTCCTGCTTTTAGCGGGCAACCAACGATATTGCGTCCAAGACTCCAATCCATAACACTAACATAAAGTATATAAGCACTATGACTTCTCGTCTAGGATCCCCTAGGAGACCAAAGCTTCAAATCACTGCCGTCAATGGTTCTTTGGACTGTTCATCGTGGCAGTGATCTCCGTTTTAAAACCTACGGCTCCACACCCGGCATGCAGAATTGGATTTCTCTCGACTCATGTCGCAAGAAGTACGGGATAGAGCCGAACTGAACAATTCGCGTGTCTGGCGATTGGAACAACCCCAGTATCCTTTCCATCAGCGACGTGTTAAGGGAGAATTCCCTGCGGATGCCGACGTGGCTGGCATTGGTGTAAGTGGTTGATAGCTCGTCTTCTAGGTAGACTGACATCAGTCTCGAGTTTGGCTAACGACATATGACTAGGTTGTCTTGTCACTCACTGTTGTTACTGCCCTTGCAGCATTTCTGACATTTGCTCATCTTGTCTATAGAAGACTCAAACACGCGCAAAAATCCCCGCGGTCTGAGTATGTGTTGAGTCACTTGCATTGACAACAAGTTGAACCTACCTAACCAGTATCAGCTCGACCAAAGAGCAGGAGCATGTCCTCACAGTGATCGATATGATCGAGTCCCTAATACTGAATTGTAGCGACCAATTGATCGTCACAGGTGCGGCCTACGCAGTCGCTCTCCGGTTCTCTAAGTTTCGTGAGATCTCGAGCTATCATTATCACATTGTCTCCGGTCTGCTGGAAATGAGCCTGTTCAGTCATATGATGGCAGTTTTCGTCTGTCGGCGAATGTACTGAAGACGGCTCTCTGGGACTTTTGAGGCTCACGATGTCCCTATTCCTCTTCGTTGTGATCGGGTCGATGATCTATCTGCCACACAGCAATCTCGGTATGTCTGAGTTCACTTTACATCCTGGGCAGCAGCTGGCAAAAGATAACGCAACAGACTTATTGGCTCTCCCCTTGTATACCGTCCGGCTGCTGCCCGCTACTTGCAGCTTATCCGGAATTTCTGTCGAAGGGTTCGACTACAGACTTGACTTCGACGCTGCGAACACAAGTGAAGCTTATGATATCGATGCGACATGGATTCTTGCAGGTCCTTTTGGGCTACAGTTGCTTTTGGTGATACCATTAGGCATTTTCCTCGTCAGTACATTTGTCAGAAGTTCCAGCTGTTGCCTTTCAACTTATCTTATTTCCGAGAGTGAAGATATATTGCTTATTGAGTGGATTATTGGCGGAATTGTGCTGTTCTTTTTGATATGGATGCCCATCATGATCTTGGACATGTTTGAGCTCCGCAAAGAGATTCAAGACTCTAGATGGTAGGTCTCCTAGCTGTACTGTTTTTGCCATCATAACAGACGTAGGATGGAAACAAGCCCGCAGGGGCCAAATCTTGAAGACGAGGCGGCTACTTTTGGTCATCTGCCACCCTTGTTTTTCATGACCGTGACTGTGTTCAACATGGGTAGATTGGTAACTGGTATGTCTCCTCATTTTTGTATTTTGGCATCTCTTATTTCATTCTTTATTTTATTTTTACTTTCTATTTTTATTTGTATTATTTCCATGCATAATTTGATCTTGTGCTGACCGAATTTGTCTAGGTTTTGTCTGATCAAAATATGGTCAGCAGGAAGGACTATAATCGCAATATCTTGAGGCACGGGAGAGCAAAGCAAGTACCTAGACAGCCACAACCATCTGAGATTAAAGATGGATTCACGCCATTGGGATAGACACTGGCTAGGAGATACAAGAGACAGTCAGGATACCCATATGCGGAGGATAGTGTAGCGGACGCCATAAAGCAAGTTTTGTCATTCTGAAGCTTTCAATCAAATGGGCTTGAGGGGTCTGTGGAGGCATAACCACGGGAGAGCAGCCAGGGAGCAAGCTTTCTCTCTACCCTCGCAAACTGTATGCAAAGTTAGTGAATAGACCCCGAGTAACTGCTGAATGTGATGCTTACGATGCTTTTTTGTTGTAACGGAACAACGCCATCCTTAACCCAAATGCCCCAACTGCCCATCATGTTGGCCAGCATCATGTCGGTAAATAAGCGGTCGCCGACAACAGCAATTTGATGAGGCCCAGTAACGCCAGTCTCAGGGTGCTGCTGGAAGTAGGCCAGGATTTCATCACCACAGCCAGGCTTCTTCACCGAATGAGGGAGGACATGGATGCCAGTAGCTTTTTCGACGGCAGCAGCAAGAGAGCCATCCCGGTCGTAGCTGGTAGCGCCAGCTGTGTTGGACACTATGAGAAGACAGCGACCAGGATAAGCAGCGCGCAAGACTTCAAAACGGTGCTTCTCGGGTCAGCATTTGACAGTGAACGGAGATCTTGTGTGAGATACCTGGTACGGCCCATAGACAGAGTTCTCTTCAGGATAAGAAAAACAGTCGTCCTTATCTAATACAATTGCTCTGATATCGACGGACTTTTCCCTTGCTGAAAACGCCTTGTTTAGGGGAATAGGCAGGTCATCAAAAGTTGCTACTGTCGCATGAGGAAGACAAAGTGATGGCTTCGCCAACAGCCGGAAAATGTTGAGGGAAGCCGACAAGTTCAGATTCAAGCTCATTTTGAAAGACCAGATCTGCTTCGAGTAATTCCAGTAACTAACAAAAAGTAAAGTTAGAAGCGATTGTAAACTGTTGGACAGATCCGTATAGAACAAAGAATCGAATTTGAGTCTTTGACAGGGACACGAATGGTGAAATCTGAGTGGCTATGTCAACCCTGAAACTAGGGTTATGCACAGACACACGTTCAACTACCTACCAGGCCCGACGCGTCCGTCATCGCCAAGCGCGTTTCTATTAACCAGCGCCGAACTTTAGGGACCAAGACACTTCTCCGTTGCAACTTCATCATGAAACCCTCTGGTCCCAAATTTTTTACCAAGCATAGGTAATAAGAAATGGTGCGAAGGAAAATTACAGGCGCTGTTGATGCGCTAGCACCACGGACCGACCATAAGTGCGAACGAGCAGTCGATCCCTACGATGTGCCCGACGACAACGCAGCCATAAAGAAGCGGCGACGGACCGCTAACGTCGATTTGAATGCCCCGAGCCCCATAATTAACGACGATGAGGTGGAAAATGACGAAAATGTACCTCAGCCAGAGTTAAAACCGACCCCTAGCAAGCGAAGGGGTCGACCACCCAAAGCTGCTCCAACAGTGACAAACGGTCAAGCCACGACACCTTCAGCGCAACGACAACGAACAGTGCAAGCAGTGACCCCGATAAAATCAAACGGCGTCGATACACCTAGTAGGCGGAGCATTGCCGACAGGTCGGCTCGCAAGAAGAGTGCTCGGGCGCTCATTGAGCGGGTTATGGGGGACGCAGTCAGCGACGACGAGCTTGAGGACAGGGATATTGCGCGGGAGATATACGAATCCAGCGAAGAGGAGCAGGAAGAAGAGGATGACGAGGAGCAGGAACAGGAGGAGGAGCAGGAGCCAGCAACGCCCTCAAATCGAGGGAGACCTGGGCGAAAGCCCAGGGCCCGAGCTCGAAAACGCTCCCCAACACCTCCGCGCGACCTCCCTCCCCACGAGCAATACTTCTACCAAAACAAGCCTGGGTTGACCAAGACATCGTCTAACACCCTCTCCTCGCTCAAGCTCCTCACCCACGAAGAATACTTCTCTCTCCTACCCAAGCTCAAAGACTCGCATGCAGCAGATGTTGACTTCCTACACTCCCTCCATGCTGAATCTTTCCCCCAGTGGGCCTTCGAGATGTCCCAGGGGTTTACACTATGCCTCTATGGTTACGGCTCTAAGCGTCGGCTCCTCCACAATTTTGCCTGTTACCTTAACTCTAATTATCCCAGCCCGAATCATCGTATTGTCATAATAAACGGCTACGTACGCAACCTCACAGCCCGCGATATCCTCACTACCCTCTTATCAGCACTCTCCCCAAACTCAGACTCAACCTCCGACCTCACCCCAACAATCTCAGCTCTCCTAAGCCAACTCTCCTCAACCCCCCTAACCCTAACCTTACTCATCAACTCCGTCGACTCCCCCTCCCTCCGAAAATCTGCCCTCCAATTCCTCTTCTGCACACTAGCCTGTCACCACTCACACAAAATTCGTCTCGCCCTCGCAGCCGACACACCCGATTTTTTCTTCCTCTGGGACGCCTCGGCCCGGGCCCAACTCAACCTTGCCTTCCACGACGCCACGACCTTTGCTCCCCGTGCACCCTGTGAGATCGACGTTGTCGACGAGGTGCACGAGCTCCTTGGTCGGAAGACGAGACGCGTGGGGGGGAAAGAGGGTGTCATCTTCGTGCTGCGAAGTTTGCCCGAGAACGCGAGGAGTTTGTTTCGGTTGCTGGTCGGCGAGGTGTTGGTCGCTATGGAGGATGAGAGTAAGAATGGGGAAGAGGCTGCTGTGGAGTATCGGATGGTGTATCAGAAGGCTGTAGAAGAGTTCATTTGCAGTTCGGAGATGGCATTTAGGACTTTGTTGAAAGAGTATGTCACTCACTTTGTTGCAGCCTTGTTTTCGATACGTTTGGCTGACATAGGGCAGATTTCATGATCACCAGATCATTGCTAGTCACAAAGATGCTATTGGCACCGAGTTGCTAAGCCTCCCCTTTAGGAAGGAGGAGCTTGAGTCGATTCTTGAGGAGCTTACTGCATGATCAGTTGTTTAGTTTAGCATGTCATGAACCAGAATGCTATCGACCAGACAAGAGATGGATGTGCATGGTTCTTCGGCTTCTCCGCTTATACCTGGCTTGGTATGTGATAACGTATTAGTGACTCAGTATGTGTTGAGGCTCAGCAGTTGTACTCATGATTTATTTCTCTATTCAACGGACCTCCTAAACCAGCATGGCAAAACAACCCGAAGCCTGCTTGGGCAGGCTTCCAAGTGGCATGACAAGGGATTCATTAGTCACATGATCATAGCCAACCGCAAGCCACTCGACGAGGTATTCAAGCGTTAATCAGGTACTATATCGTACCATGTTTCCCTGAAAGGCTGTGACCTCCATCGCTTGGATTTATGGCATAGCTACATTTTCCAGGTTGGCTTGAGGAAGTGACTTAGAATTCGGACACAGCCCTTTGTCCTGTTTTAGGTCTCCGTTACCTCATCTTCATGATCAAAGCTTGACCTAAGATATACTCATCTTCCCTATTTTCCAAGATTTGGCAGTTCAGCAAATTAGGAACACATGGTGCAACATGCTATCACTGCTAAACTGATGAAGAGGAGTCAACCAGCATTAAGGTACAATGCTGTTTTTGCGAAAATGTGTATCCGAAAGGTTTAAGGAGGTCCATCAATGCCCAAAGATTGATGAGCAATCGGCTTCGAGCCATGTAATCGAACCATGTAGATGACTAACCACGATGTTCTTGATATTTGAGTATCTGTGAAAAGCTAACACTGGCAACGCTAGCATTATCTTGTCCACGGCTTAGGCGAGTACCCAAGAAAAAAATATGGAGAAGCGGGATGGCTCAAGGAAAGTGTTCTGGCGCCAGGAATTACTGCTATTAGACTTCTCATGGTTAAGTTGTGGACGTATGGCTACAACACAACGCCGGCTGGACTTTTTTTTAATTTAAGCAGTCAGCCATCCCTATTCCAGCATTGCAATAGATTTACAGAAGAGCTTGATCATGCTTTCAGTAAACTTTCATTGATAAGTTCATCTCAAGCCTAATAGGGTGTTGTCATAGCCCCATGAACTCTTCCATTGTGCTCAACAGCTAACAAGGAGGAAGAATGACTCCAGACTTCCAACTATCTTCGTAAAACGCAGTCTAGGAGGCATTATTGCCAAAGAAGTACGGATATGTCGACTACCAATTGTTACATATTGCTAAAAGGTCTATCCCTAACAGGCAATGCAGCGATCAGAAGTCCTCTTTAAAGCAAATCTCATGGTTAGGTGCATCTTCTTTCGCACCCCACATCGCGGAAGCGAGGGGGCAATAGGGAGTTAATCTCAAGTTTGCTGTTTCCCCAGTGATTAAGCTCAACTATAAACTTATCAGTGCATTGCAAGTGGACAGTTGAATTCCGGATTACATGTCAATTCTTCAAAGTTTGTACGCAACCATAACATGTTACACACATTCGTGAAGGATGATGAATTCCCGAAATGAGCAACAAAGTGGGTGAACTGAGTGTTCTTGATTCACCTCTCCAGGCCATTGGGGTATCAAGTTGTTGATTGCATACTACGGATGTAGATTGTAAACAACTCAGCCAAATTTAGATTATCAGAAGAGACTGCCCAATATATGGATTCTGACCGTAGGCAGGGACATGGTCAGATGCGTTAACAGGGACTAAAACCGGTGTGAAAACATTCGCAATATATCGTCGACATGGTTCTGCCTCATGGCCCAGGAACGGACCCAGGCAGCCAGTCCAGCCGAGATTGATGATCAAGCTCTTACCTTTTCCGACGACTGATTCTGACTTTGACTTCGAGCTCAGCTCTGGCAAAGAACAGAGCCCGGGCCCAAGTTACAAAGTAGCAGACTTCCGGCGTCGTGCAAAACAGGGGATCCGGATGGGTTGCCTCGCAGAGGGCAGGTGATTGGGCTGATATCAGTTAGCTCAGAGTTTGGACCTTCTTGAAGATGATGGAAACATCAATCTTGACGCTTTGCTCCTCCCCCCGCCCGCTTATAAGCTCACTGTAGATCCTTTTTTCCAAAAATGCATAGTGATGAAGTGATGTTGACCATCTTTAAGACGGAAGGTCGGTGTTGCCACATTCCTCTTCCCAAGGATCCAAGTTCTGTTACATCAAAAGAACTCCATTTAAAGCTGTTCGTAGACGACGATCTGCCACGAGTCACCCTTTTTTAGACTGTAAGGCGATGGGAGGACCCAACTAACCCTGCAGCTCTCCTATTGGGAACTGGAACAGTTGACACAGCACTCGATGACATGGCTTCGTCTGTCCGATTTGAAGCCGATATCAGGGTGATGACCGAAAGGCTTCACAATCAAGGTAGCAAAAAAGGCACAATAAAGCTTAAACAATCGATACACCAAAACTTGAGCTCTGAATAGTCTCATAAGTGGCTTTGATTGCGGATAGTGTCAACGACAAAAAAGAAATCGCGGAGTGTAATCTGAACAACTTGCCATGCAGCCCAACAACTGGGCATTGCTCACATCAAGGTCCAGTCATCTCGCCTGGGAGCTTGCGGGTCATCATGGCATCATCAGTCTAAGAGAACTGAGCCAATCTAACGCCATGGGGCTTTTTCTGTCATGCCTGCCTCATGCAGTTAAGGATGATTCTGTAGCTGATCTACTTCTAAAGGAACTGAAATATTATCTACCATACATCCAACAGCCGCCTTTATCGTCACAAATGACAATCCCTCTCAGTACCAATCTCAACCTGTTCCTCGACTCCGTCGATAACGCTCTCGCTCTTTTGGCAGAGGATATCTATGATCGATATGCTGGTCGTCAAGAGTACTCTTTTCTCCGAACCATGCTTGAGACACTCAACCAAACCAGCGAGTCCACTAGCCTTGAAAGCCAGCTTGCAGCTAAGTTGCTACTCTTGATATCTCACATCAGGAAGAAATGATACAACGAGCATTACCATCTGTTCCGGAACTTGGCTCTAGTGTCCAGCTAGTAGGTGCCATCGGAAGGCTATGCAGCCACAACTTTTTGACTAGGTATAGCGGCAGCACAGATAAGTTCCTCGGCGTTCATCCACTTGTCCACCTAGTGATGCAAAGATGGGCACAAGACTACAACAGCGCCGATGGGGCTTATGGTTGTAGTGTGAACTTGACAGTGCTCCGTGGTTAGTTAAAAACTCTCCCTTGGCCTTCATATTAGAATCTTAAAACATGGGCAACATTTCTGCTACATGCTTACAAAGCCTTGAAGCTGAATGGGATGGAGCTAAATGACGAGGCCACTACGCCCCGAGCTGTTCTGCTTTGAAAAGTCACCCTACATTTAAGAGGGGAACAGCATTACCAACAAGCGGTAAATTGGTTCAATGACGCTTGTGCTTGCTATCGCCAGCTTCGATTCCCTGGATACTATCCTGATCTTGATTTTGCAATGCCACTTTGCCGAGGTCTGCGATGAGCAGCCGACTTCATGAAGCAGTTGCATTAGCTCAACATGTTGTATCTCTTCGAGAAAGGAGACTTTTGCAAGACAATGCTCGCTTGCTGGCTGCGAAGTGTTGACGTTGCGTATGATGAGAGTGGGAAGTGCGAGCATGCAGTCAGACTTAATGAATCTATGACTCCCAAGCTTGAACGAAAATGGCAAGATGGCCATGAGCTTATCTTTGCACTCCAGGCAAACCTAAGGGAAGTTTCGACTATAAGTGGCAGACACGAAGAAGCGGTCAAGCTTGCAGAGCACGGTGTCACCCGTGTGCAAAAGGCCTTGACATATGACCCTGATCTCAGGCTCCTCAGAGTCCAAGAACGTCTGGCATTAGCGTATGTGGCAAGCTACTCTGAAAAAGCCGTGGGATTCTTTGAGCAGCTTACTGCCAACTGCAGAAAGTTGTTCATGACAACCCTCCTCGCTTACTGAAATCACAAACAGGGCTTGCGGTGACTCTGAAAAACAACAGGCGGATCAAAAAAGCAATTGAGCTCTTCGGGAAGGTCATACCAATACAGAAAGAAATATATAGTGAAAAAAAAAACCATTACCTTTTGTCTTTGCATGCTGATCTGGCAAAGGCGTACTACCTCCACTGGACAGCTCAATGATATAGTTGACTTGCTAGAAGACACCCTTTCAGAGGTCTGGAAAAAATTAGAAGACTTTTACATGAACCAGATTCAGACTTACTTGTCACTTACATGGACGAGCTGGAGAAAAGAGAGAACCGCAAAGGTGCCATGCTAAAGAACAAGAAAAAAAGGGACTGATGAGTATGAACTATCACAAGCTTCCAGCAACCCAGCTTCAGGAGCTTAGACTAAAGAAAATGTGTCGCTTGGCTTGACATCAGAACACGGGCAGTTGACACAGTGGTTGCTTTAATAGATGGTCGGCTGAAGTTGTATTGTGAAGTCTGTCGAATTGAATCAAGGATTGTTGGTCATACCTATTTTATCTGTGAAATACACGCTCGAATAACTTTTTTTTCGGTCTCAAAAAGCCCCAGGATGAAGTCATCTGGGTAACGACTTCCAAATCGTTAAGGTGATCACCTGTTGAACTATAACAGGACTCGCACCGCATCTATATCGGATGTAACAGATATTAGTCCTTCCAGAGATGACAGATCACATTTGCATATCACGGCATCATGTCACATTAGAACCAAGGTTGTATATAACCAGTGATTTTTTTTTGTTCGGACTCCTCAGTAAATACTGTGGTCTCACGCCACGACAATGTGAACAAGGACCTGCAAAGATGCCTGAGAACCCATACGCGCACTCCATCATCATTATGTGCGCCCTGTACTGCCGCCTTGCATGCCCTCCGCAGACGCCGGTGGTGATCCAGTTCAGTGCCAGAGATGCGACGAGTTCCGACGAATCATGAAAAAAAAGTTCCGACGATTCAATCCGTCTTTTCATCGGAAGTCGTCCTAAGGGTATCTAAAGCAAATCATCCCGCTCCCTTCCCTTTCTATTTCCCCGTTTGGAAAGAAAAGAGAAAAGAGCCGCCTTCGAAGCCGAGTAAACAATCCCTCGACCATGCCGAAAGATAACCAGCCAAATCCCTGAGCTCTCTGGGAATGCCTCCTGAAATCCTTCCCTGTCCCTGAACCGCCCGGCCCGAAACCCTTTACTTGGCGAACCGACCAGAGAACCGAGAAATCCACTTTTGTCTATGTGTGTGATGTGCCATCAAGAGAGATAACAGAAAAACCATGAAAAAACTGGAAAAATGAGAAAATGAGGCGAAAAGACCTGCGGCTTTCATGACCCTCATTTCTATGTAAACGCATCGAGCCCCCTCCGAAAAGCAGGCCAAGGGCGAAAACACATGATGGTCGTAAAGGGTTGATCCGCGATCCAGTCGTCAAAAAGTCGTCGTCTAGATCAAATCAACCAGGCCTGCGAAACCAAACCCATCTCCATGGTATGAGCGGGCGGCATCATGTTGTTGCCGACGTCCCAAATGGTGTGGTCTAAGGGTATCATAATCGTCGAAAGAGGTCCCTCTCTGTCTGTATCGTATGACAGGAAAAACCCGATCTATCGTCGTCAAAGCCGCTACGAACCTCATCTGAGGTTCTACTGGGGCCCCGTCGGAAATGATTAGTCATGTTCGCCGCCATTAGAAATTCCGAAGATGCCGAAGGAAAACCACGTGACTAATTTGTGGCGTGTGCGAAATATGATGCCGACACCGAAATAAAAAAAAGCGAAAAGAGCACATCGTGAGGGCAGAGGATGGAGGCGGAGCAAGGCTGATGATGGCGAGTGCTTACCACCAAGACTGGCCGCCAGAACCACCGGGGTTGCCGTAGCCACCGCCGTAGCCGCCGCCATAACCGCCATAACCACCACTCGGGGGGCCGCCATAACCGCCGCCATAGCCACCACCGTAGCCACCAGAGCTGTGGGAAGGACCACCGAAGCCGCCACCGCCACCGCCGTACTTGCGGAAGTCGGTCTGGCCACCACGACCACGGCCACGACCACCACCGCCGCCACGGCCACCACGGCCACCGCCGTACGAAGACTCGCGAGCAATAGTCTCAAGGAAGCTCGGGATCTCCTGGTTGGCCTCCTTGAGCAGGTCAATCAACTCACGAACGATGCCACGGTTGCCGCGGTTGAAGAAGGCCGTGGCAATACCCGTGTTGCCGGCACGGCCAGTACGACCGATACGATGGACGTAGTCATCGATATCGGTGGGCAGATCGTAGTTGATGACGTGGGTGACGTTGGGAATATCGAGACCACGAGCAGCGACAGCAGTAGCCACCAGTATGGGGCACTTGCCGTTGCGGAAGAGTTCGAGGGCACGCTCACGCTCGCGCTGGGTACGGTCACCGTGAATTGAGGTAGCCGGGAAGTTCTGGTTAATCAGGAAGTCGCAGAGCGAGTCGGCCATGCGCTTGGTCTCGACAAAGATGAGGGTCAGGCCACCAGTGTGGGTGTGCAGAATGTCGAGCAGGACAGAGCGCTTGTCAATATCCTCGACATACTCAATCTTCTGGGTGATGTTCTCAGAAGTGGAACCGACACGACCGACAGAGAGGAAGATGTAGTCGTGCAGGAAGTCCTGAGCGAGCATCTGGATGTCACGCGGGAAGGTGGCCGAGAACATTAGGGTCTGACGCTTGCCGGTGGGAGGCATGTCCTCACCCTGGACGATGCGCCGAATCTGGGGCTCGAAACCCATATCAAGCATGCGGTCGGCCTCGTCGAGAACCAGATACTTGATGTTGCAGAGCGAGATGCGGCCACGCTCAATCAGGTCGACCAGACGGCCGGGCGTGGCGACCAGGAGATCGCAACCGCGCTCGATCTGACGGAGCTGCGAGCCGATATCTGCACCACCGTAGACGACGCAGGGACGGACCCACGAGCGGTAGGCGAATTTGCGAGCCTCATCGTAGATCTGAGAGACCAGCTCACGAGTGGGGGCGAGGATCAGGGCCGTGGGGTAGGCCTTGCGCTGACGACCATAGCCACCGGGCTGGGCAGGGACAGGCGATGGGCCCTGGGTGAAGGACAAGTGCAGGATGGGGAAGAGGAAACCGCCAGTCTTGCCGGAACCGGTCTGGGCACAGGCCATCAGGTCGCGGCCGTTAATGACAATGGGAATAGAGTATTTCTGGACCGGGGTGGGGATCTTATAGCGAGCCAGCTCGATATTGGACAGCAGATGCGGGTCCAGAGGCGGATTGCTGAAAGTAAGGACGGGCTCCGGGACATCGCGGCCGGAGGGAGTGACGGGAATGTCATCATACTTCTCAAAGTTGATGCCAGTATGCTGCTTGCTCGGATCGTCGGCGCTGCCGAAAAGCTCCCGCTCCAGGCGAGGATCGGGGTTACCAATGAGGTGCTTGCCGTCAACCCAGCGGCCCTCACCGCGGCCGAAGCCACCGCCCATGCCGCCGCCACCCGGGCCACGGTAGGCGTTGCGGTTGAAGCCGCCACCACGGCTGTTCCACGAGTCATAGTTGCCCCAGTTACGACCGGAATCGTAATTGTTGTTGCTATCGCGTGGTCAGCACGTGTTACGAGACAAAAATACGACGAATAAGCCGCAGGAGGGATAAAACATACTTAGCCCAGGCGCTGTTGTTCAAGCCGCTCATGGTGCTAGACGGGCCGCCGCCGACACTGGGGGTCGTAGCAGAGCCGTTGGCACCGGCCTGTTGTTGCTGTTGCTGTTGGGCCATCTTAGCCCGCAAGTGGGGAGGGATGTACGACCGCACGGCCGGCTGCTGAGCAGGAGCAGCGGGGGCCTGCGAGTCAAGGGAGAGCTTGTTCATGCCGTTGCTGAGTTGCTCCGCCATGTTTGTGATCGTAGCAGGCTCAACAAAGTGCTTATCGGTCGAAGGGTCGAACGTCGCGCTGAAACGAAGATCGATAATGGATTGGTAATTTCCGGAACTCTCAAAAAGAACGCGGGGTGCCGTTCAAATGAGAGTGGGGTGGAAAACCGAAAGAAAAAAAAGGCCGAAAAAGTCGTGGAGGGAAAAGAACGCGGAGGGAACTCAACCACAGGCGAAAAGAAACACCGTAGGCGAAGAACGAGAAGCGAAAAACCCAAGTTTTCCTCGCGTTCAAGGTCCACGATTAGTGTCTGGTATGAGTCGCGCTCGCCTCAATAAACAAATTATTATGAGGGAGCGTGTTTTATTTTTTTTTTCCTGCGATCCTTTCGAAAACCCCAAATGCAGATCCTCAAAAGGAAAAAGGAAGGACAAATGTAATGGAAAGGTTTTGCGAATTTTGGGGGAATGGATTCGAAAATCCTCGGGAGGATTTGAGAGGTGTAGGCCTTGGGAAGAAGAAGAGAAAAATCGGGGGAGCAGCGGATGGGAGGGCGGGAAAGAAAAAGCGTTTTGGCAGGGACCCACTTTGCTTCCGGATCGGGCAGGGACCCACAGAGCAAGCCTCTCGCTGGCTGCTCACAGGCTGCCAGAAGCCGGGTGGCACTTGGTCCCCGGTCTTGAATTTTTTCTTGTCTGGGGCTGTGGCCACCCACACCCACGCGTTTTCTCCCTGGCGCTTGGTGCTGGGCCCGTGCTTCACTGGGCGGTGGGCCACTCGGCGCTGGCTGGGGGTCTTATGCTGCCAGCTCTGCCGTGGGATGAATCGCGGCAGGGGACAGAGACAAAATCTTGGGAAGCGCACGGCAAACGGCGAAGGCGAGATCTCGGGTTTCACTCGCCAAACCCCTCCTTCACTACGGTACTGTACAAATTACACTAGTGGCAATTTCGTCAGGTGAATGACACCTGTTTGTGGGCAGACGACACTTGCTGCATTGTCTTTTATCATTTTGATGTCCTATCTGTGGCCTTCACATGAATGTACAACCTAACCCGTTCAGCGCTCATCTGGGCAGCCCAGCAGTAATATTGGGGTGAATGGTGAGGGCAGCAAGGTTGCGGTCGGCCCGGTTTATCGGATGAGGATCACATATCAGGCAGGCTGCAGGAGGCAAATCACAAATGCACGTGGCGCTTGAGCAAGTTGAACAGCATCTGGGTAGCAAGATACGCGTTACCGCAACGATTGCTGCCGTTGCTTGCCGAAATCCCATCGTTTTCGGTATCATCAGACAGTTGCAAGTTTGTAAAAGGACACTGACATCGATGAAGACCACCCCGGTCACTATGTTTCGCCGCCTTGCAGATCGCTAACCATCGTCCTTCCCCCGCATCATTTCCACTGAAACAAATCTAGAAGGCGATATGATCCTTGAGTCAGGTTTACGGTTTGGTTGAGATAGTACCTAACATGGACGCTCCGGCCGCCAATTGCCACGGCCCCCGGAGTGGATGGATCCTGCATCCAAGTGCAATTGGGCGTTACTGACATGTTACACCGCCTGGATTGGGCAGGGGAGCTTTTGATTTGGCCAAGAAGTTTGGCATGCGTGTTTCCAATCAATGCCGCAAACCTTCCAGTTACTTTCAGCCTTCAGCCATGAAACCAACTGCCAGGTTAACCACAGGCATCACGATTCAGACGTTGTTTTGTTTGCCGAGCCTGCTGCCATTCCCTCATCCAACCCTGAAATCCGGGGTGGTGCGTTTATACTGCGGCAGGCCCTTCTGCTGGGCGAGATCAGCGTTGCCGTTGATGCCAGCCGTCCCATTGGTTAGCATCCTACTTTGCATGTAATTTACGTCCTTTCTACATCTCACATCCTGGCTCGAGCTTCCGGCATTGAAGTCAACAAGAGTGTCTGTTTCGTGTTTCTTGACAAGATTGTAGGGTCTATGTTATTTGCCCTGCTCTTGGTCAGCGTGCTAGCGTGGCTACTCTCAATGTTCGTGCCGTCGACTGCCACAGTTAAACCGAAGAACGGGCAGCAACGCGACTTCGAGACGTCGGAAAGGATTGGCATCAGCGTTTCGACTGATAATCAGTCTGATCGACCGAGTCCTGCCTGTGCAACGCGTGGGCAAGAACTGAAACGAAGACGGGGACAAAGACAACGGTAGGACCTCTAAACATACCCAATGCCCATCGCGCGCACGAAATTCCTATTGTGGCCAGGCATCATACTACACGTGTAGGAATCCCCGTGAGCCGCTGTAACCCAATTCCCAATCGATCACGCGCTCTTGACAATCCTATCATCGTCAAACGGCAGGTCCACAATTCCGTTCTTAGTCACTGCCTTGACCACTAGACCCTTGAAGTCTATAGGTAACCGCCTCTTCAGCTCGTCGGCGCACATATCGAGAAGCTTGCGTCCCTGATCGAGGTCAATATCGGGATGATGATGCTTGTCGAGGAGAGATAGGCAGTAATATCTGCAAACAAGTCAGCCTGACTCTTTCCTGAGCGTGTCCCTCGATCTACAAGCAACGTACTGTGCGTAACCGTGGGCGGCATAGGGCACCGGAGCCAGCGATGCCAGATAATCGATCCAGTAGAGACTGGGTTTGCCAGAAATGGGGTCGACGCCGCCGAGGAGCAGGTTGACAGAGTAAGGGTGCCGCGAGCGCAAGCTGGATGCTAGCTCACCGCGGACAAAGTGTGCGAGGGCTGCTGGAGAAAGGTCGGTCTCATTGCGCATTGAGTAGAGCTGGGAATTGGCCTGGATATATTCCGCGAATTGTACTGTCCATAATCAGCTAGATGGTCCGTCGCATCGTACATCCAGTCGACGAACCTGTGTCGCCTGCCTCTCCGGAGAACGCCAGCAGCGTATGCTTGTTCAACTGTCTTGTCTTATCATCGGTGGCCTTGAGAATGGTAGGTCCCCGCATGGCCGCTTTGGATGCAGCGATCAAGGTGAAATCCTTGCCCGTAATACCCAGAAGAACCTCCCTGGAGTTTGGTTAGCGGGGGTTCCATGATGTTGGCGCCGGCAGTGACCTACATTGTTGTAGTTTCTGACTATTTTTTAAGTGAGAGGTAAGTATGGAGTGTGGAGGATTCTCTTCGCTGTCGTTGTCGTCGGCGCTGTTGTTGGGCTGAGCAAGTATCAAGTCCCTGACCTTCAGACCTCACCAGCTTCGAGCTGCGGTTGGCAGCTGGCCCGCAGGCAGGCGACTTGACGCGCACTGGAGCTTCCGCCTGGATGGGGGACCCACAGCACTGTCAGCCTGCCCCACATCACCCCGCCGCTCGGGCCAACTGGCTAACGCTGGCCGCCTGGCCCCAGCCCTCCGTGGTGAGGCTGAAAATCGTGGCTCGCCAGCAGATCCAGCGGCAACGGCGCGCACAAGGACTGATCTTTGTAGTGTGGCAACGAATGCAAACTGAGGCTTGGCAGCCAAGCAATCGAGCAAATCGGCGTGTTTCTCCACCGATGCAAGGCCCGCAGGGGGGTCCGCTAGGCCAACTTTTTTCTTGGGCCCGCTTTGAAATTTTGAACAGACCAAAAGCAGCGCCGTCGAGAAGCGCCCACGACAGCGCAACGGCCGCCATTCCAGCCCGAAACAGCCACCATGTCGTCATTTTTCACTGCTCCAGCCTCAGAAAAGAAGAGGAAGCGTGCAGCCACTGCCGATGCGCCGAAAAAGCGGCTCGCAACCACCAAATCGTCATCAAAATCTGGGTCCAAGGCCCCCACCAAGGCCGCGGCTCCCGCATCCAAGAAGAAGGCCATTGAGCGCGATGAATCGATATCTGGCAGCGATCTCGACAGCGATCTGAGCGGCGATGACGAGTTCATCGAGCGGAGCAGTTCTGATGCCGGCTCGGGCGACGAGTCTGAGAAGGAAGGTGAGACGGCGGCCGAGAAGCGTTTGAGGCTGGCCCAGCGCTACCTTGAGAAAACGCGCAAGGAAGTCGAGCAGTTGGACGAATACGCCTTCGATGCCGAGGAGATCGATCGCGACCTACTCGCCGAGAGGCTCAAGGAGGATGTTGCCGAAGCTAAGGGCAAAGTATACCGCAGACTGGCCTCAGAGCTGGCCTTCGACAAAGCCACATACACTCAGTTTCGTTGGAACTCGGGCACCGTCACATCCGTCGCCGTGTGCCCTCCTTACGCCTACACAACGACAAAGGATGGTTACCTCACAAAGTGGAAGCTGCAGGATCTTCCCAAGAACCAGTGGCCCCAGACAACCAAGAAAAAGCCCAAAAAGCCCCCTGCGCCGCCGAAGAAGCGCCCCGAAAGGATATGCTTCGCCAAAGCTGACGCCCGAAAAGCCAACGACAAAACTTATCAAGGCCATCTTAAGGCCCCTCTCGTCGTCAAGGCCTCCCAAGACGGCAAATTCGTCGTAACCGGCGGTGCCGACAAGCGCCTGGTAGTCTACAACGCCGCTGACCTCAAGCCCATCAAAGCTTTCACACAACATCGCGACGCCGTAACAGGCCTTGCCTTCCGCCGTGGCACGAACCAACTTTATTCCTGCTCCAAGGACCGCACCGTTAAGGTTTGGTCTCTCGACGAGCTTGCCTACGTAGAGACCCTCTTCGGCCACCAAGACGAAATCCTTGACATCGATGCCCTCGGCCAAGAGCGCTGCGTCAGTGTCGGCGCGCGCGACCGGACCGCTCGCTATTGGAAGGTCCCTGAAGAATCTCAGCTTGTCTTCCGCGGCGGCGGCGAGGGCGGTAGCAGCAACACCAAGAAGCATAAGCTCCCTCCTGGAATGGATCCAGCCTCTGCCGCGCACGAGGGCAGCATGGACCGTGTGGCCATGATTGACGACGACATGTTCGTTACCGGCAGCGATAACGGTGACCTGGCGCTGTGGAGCATCCAGCGCAAGAAGCCTCTACACGTTATTGCTCGGGCACACGGTCTCGAGCCGCCGATTAAGTTGGAGGATTACTCTGCTGATGAGATTCCTGATCCGAGTATCATTCCTGCACCGCAGCCGCGGGGTATTACCGCGCTGCGGACGCTGCCTTATTCGGATTTGATCTTCAGCGGTAGCTGGGACGGTTGCATCAGGGTGTGGCGGTTGAGCGAGGACAAGCGGAAGCTTGAGGCTGTTGGCATCCTCGGCGTGGGCAGCGAGACCTGCGAAAACAGCACAAATATCTCTAACGGTGCAACTAGTAATGGCGAGTCCTCCTCCACATCCTCCTCCACAACCCTCGCTGCGCAATCCTCATCCTCATCCTCACCACCGCCTAGCCAACCTAAGGACCTAGTCCGCGGTATTGTAAACGACATCGCCCTCTTTGAGCGGGGCGAGCGTGGCCGCGATGGTCTATGTGTGGTGGTCGTCACGGGCAAGGAGATGCGGTTCGGTAGGTGGAAGTACATGAAGGAGGGGCGTTGCGGAGCAGTGATATTTGAGGTCCCTAAGGTGGAAAAGAAGAACAAGAGGAAGAATGAGGACAAGAAAGAGGAGGTTAATGGGGTTTATAAGGAGTAGTAATTGAGGGTTAAGATAAAAGCATTCGTGATGTTTCGTAGTCAATACCCCGGCGGGCATTGTCGTCTACTTAGACAAGGCAAAAAACTTTTATATAAAGCTGTTCTAAGCTGGAATTGGGGTGGTGTTGGTGGGAGAGGATTTGTACGTCAGGCAATACAGATACACCGGGCGAAAAGCTTGCTGTTTCCAGATATCCGCGTTCTGAAGCTATGTGCAATGTTTCGGGATGAACTGCTGGAGGTCATCAATTTTCTCCCACCTTCTAGAACCCTCATAGCGCAGCTGAAGTTCGTGCATCAGGGAAGAAGGGAGGGATGCCTCCTTTGCAACACCATCGACTAGCCAACGCAACATTGCACCAACCCTCCTTGAATCCAAATCAATATATATATATGCTATCTTGCGCTCAAGTTTGCAACACCCACACATACATAGATACCTACACATCCATTCCGGCCCATCCATCCCTTTTGGAATGGCGGAAGAGTAAAAAAACGCACGTCCCAATGATGAGCGATAAAGTACAATACAGACAGATCCGACCGAACGACTCCAGGCCATGCCATGCAATGTGATAGGTACCGATGATTGCAGCAGTTATGATTTGAGGTATCCGATACGAGTCCGAACCTGAGCCGACCCAAAGCAAGCAAAGTTAACCGACCGACCAACCAAACGACTCTATGCCATCCATCCATATCACCCTTCCTGGATAATAGTACCTACCCCTGTGTAGGGGATAAACACTCTTTAGACCGACCGCCCTTTTCGCTCTTCCTAAGGAGAGGAGGGGTCCAAGATGGTGAGGGAATAATAGGATACTAGTAATAAAAGACAAATCAGGAAAGAGCTGTCCTGTCTCAAGTACCTGCCTTCAAGACCGGCCTTGAACATGGAAACAAAGAGCCCCGACGATGTCAAAGCTCAATCATCCTCCGTTAAATCAACAACATAAGAACCCCCCCTACTCTCCGACGTCGGCTCAACCGACCTCCTCGATGCGGCAGGGCGAATCAACTTCGCACTAACCACCTCCGGCTCAGTCTCATCCAAGACAAACTGACTCGTGACATGCCCGTAGCTCTTTTGAATCTGGTTTTGGCTCTGATTCGGGGTTGTAGTGGTGCCATTCACACTCTGCCTGCGACCAACTTCCTTAGGACTTGTTGCGGATTTCGTGGCTTGAGTGGGTTGAGGCTGCCTCTTCTTCCTTGTATTCGGACTCTCACACCCATGCCACCACTCGGACGGCGAAGCGTCGAGATTCAAGCTGCCATAGAACGATCTCGGAATAACTTCGAGTGGCCGGTTAGGTCTCTGAGACAAGGTGAGGGACGCTCGGCGGGCAGAACTTCCCTGCTTTGACGCTGACACTGGGGCAGGTGACGACGTTGGAATTTTGGAAATAAACTTCGGCTCAGGGGACCGCACAACCTCCATCTCATCAGACGGCTCCACCGATGGGAGGGGCTTATCCTCTACTGGGACCTGAGTTGGAGTAGTTGGGCGAGGGGGAAGCTTGAGCGGACTGCTAGGTTCAACGGACTGGCGTGTGCTGTGGGGAGCGGCGGGAGATAATTTGGCCTCGGATTCAGAGTCGCTAATCTCGTGGACCTCGACGCCTGGTCCGGGAGTAGCATTGGTGCTGGCAGGGCGTGAAGGTTCCGCAGCCGAGGAACAGGATTCTGACGAATACCTCCGGCTAGCATCGGCATCGTTACCGTTGACAGTAGGCGTGGTAGGGGCTGAAGCTGGAGGTTGAGAGGAGCTCAGAGAGTTAGAGCGAGACACCTTTTCGCCCAGCTGCTTGGCCTGATATTTTTCCTGCTCAAGGAGGATATTTTCGCGGAGAAGATACCGCATCTCGGAAGGATCAAAATCCCATTCCTTTCCATCCCTGCGAAGGAGTCTGGAGATGAACAAGTCAGGGTCCCGTGCAAACTGGAGGATGTACTCAATAACGTAGATGCCACAATCGTATACGTTGGACTGCGTCGGGATATTGACAGCCCGCATGCCGAGTTGCGCAGGCACCTCGGTGATGGTCTTGCCACGCTTGTGCTCGAACTCGGCGAGAAGATACTTCTTAAGCAAGTTAACGGCCGGGTAATGAGTTTTGCCCAAGGAATCGAGGGTGATAATCTTCGGCTCCTTGAAATCAAACCGCTTCCCCGCAGAACCCGACTTCTTGCCTTGCTCGGCCTTGGGGCTGGCAGTTAGATCAATCCTAACGGGCTTGGCGACGAGGTCGGAGACAGCGAGCTCAATGTCATCAGACTTTCCATGATCTGCAGAGCCGTTCCGGTCTGTGGCTGCCGCCTTCGAGCATTCCCCGATAACCTCCAAGTCCGACGAGCCAGCGTCGGCCTTCTTGTCCTCGGCCTTTCGAGCGTCGAGATCCAGTCTTCCGGGGTTGCAGATGATGGCAACCCACCAGTGGAAGTCCTCATTAACGGGAACAATGACGTAATCATAGGACAGCAGATCAACCTTGGCAGTCCAACTCTTCACCCCATCATAATTGATGCCGTTGCTGCCTTTGGGGGCCTTTTTGAGCTTGTCATAGAAGAAGGAGTTGTGCAGGTAGACCCTTGCATTCAGGTTGTCAATTTTGGAGTATGTGGTATAGATGTAGCGGAGGGCAAAGTTAACAATGTTGTCATTGAGAAACTGGCCTTCGTCAAGTCGCATGATGTCCTCTTTTTCGACAGTGGTCCGTTCATAGATAAGGGGGATCTTCCAGTTCTCCCACAGCTCTCGTTGCTTGGGACTCCAACGGCGGGGAGCTGGTTTCGGAGATACATCCAGTGACTGTGTTCTTGTAGCGCTTCTCAGGCTGCGAGTGGAGTATGTGACAGACTCAGAGCGACGTTGTGGGGCAGGTGATTGTGTGGAAATCTGCATTTGCTCCCGGATCTTGTTTCGGGAAACCGAAGACTTGGAGACCTCGACGACATCGACTGAGTGGCGCCGTGCTTCCTGTGGTACAGGGGATTGAAAATGCTGGGATTGCTCCCCGGATTTGCGGGCAGATTCTTGCGCAGTATTTAGATCGATCTTTTTGTAGATAGATTCCAACTTTTCCCTACGACATGTTAGCAATTCTGCAAAGAGCTTCAGAGTAGGTTAGTGCTTACACATCAAGCTCCTCGACGGTGACACCAAGCTTCTCTTTGGCCCACTCAACAGCCTTCTGAGCCTCGGGGACAGTAAAGAAACGGATGACTAGAGGAGAAACGACCCGGACGCTGGGAGTTTGGTAATTCGATAGGTCGATTTTGACAATGCTGCTGGACGGATGATAAGAAATAGTCCTTGTCCTCTTAGTGATTCCAAGCCACTCCAGCTCCGTCGAATCGTCAAGGCCAATCTGGCCACGTAACTCGCTGTCGCGCAACCGCAGAGTGCACGCCTTAACGCTATCTCTGTACATGTAGCGGTGATCTGGGTTGCAAAGCGCAGACCGGACTCGAAGACCTTGAGAAAGGTTGGGCGATTTGGAGTTCCACTGGGTCGGAGTAATCTCGCCCCGGTGAGAAATACTTGGGGATTTTTTTTGTTCGTTTGGAGTCTTTGGGCCCATCTTTTGGCGCTTGGGCGAATCAGACTTTTTCTCGTCCTCAATCGCCTCACTGCTTGCGCGCTTCTTGGGTGGGTTGGGTTGGGTTCGAGAGCGGCACTTTCTGGGTGAAGCGCGATAACTAAGGATGTACCTGTCTGCAGCATCGTTGAAGCTGTTCTCTGGCCTTGTAACAACACGCGCCGGACGCTGCACACCGGAATGTTGTGGAGTAGAAAGTGTGAGCTCGTCAAGGTCGTCGTCTTCGATGGACTCCATAGATGAGAGCGGCCGAGTTAGGGATAATGGTGTAACAGGTACACGGAATCCACTTCCATTTGGGCGCTTCTGTTGATGCTTCTTTTCCCGCTTGAAGTCGAGACATGCGGTACTCTCCACGGACTTGAACTCCAGAAAGGAAGCATTCACCGGGTGCGAGTGGGAGTTAGATCGCGAAAGACTCTGCTGGCTCTCATGGCGACCCGCCCTCGAGGCCGTATCGCTATCGCTCTCGATTTCTTCCAGGGGCTTCTTGGGACTGTTAAGTTTGGCTCGTTTCGGCGGGCGGGGGTTGTCGAGGGGAGGAGCTCGCTCGGGGTTATTCGATCGGAACTTGGGGGGCTGACTGGGGCTGGAATTGAGGGTATTGACGTGGCGCTGAGGAGCTAAGTCCTTCTACTCTCAATCAGGACTCAGTTCATCTGGTTTCGAGTGCGACTTCCGCGACTCACCAAGAACCGACCAGGGTGTGGCATCCTGATTGCGCCCTTCACAGATCTACAGGAGAAAAGTCAGAGGAGCAAGGTTGCCCCGAGGCTGACAGAGGATGCATACCCATAATCTGGGAACGAATGTGCGGTTCGGTGGAAGTCGAGGGTACTTTTAATTCTGCAACTGTCAGCACTTTGCATCATGGCTGCGACTTGCCTGGAGGTTGCTGGAGGAGGAGGAATTGGAGAAGGGGCAGCAGTTGGTTGCTGCGAGCTGAGTGAGGCAAAAGGAGGAAAAAAGGCGAGAAGGTCAAGGAAGTACCTTTGTGAGTTGAGGCTTTTGATACTCACATTCTCAGAGTCGGAGCCTAACGCACGCGAGGTTGCAGGACCTCTGTGAGAATTGGCCTCGCCCTCAGGCAGCGACTCTGATTTTGGTGACTTCGACTTGGAATTGGATCGCGGTTGAGTTTGGAGTGAACCTGAACATGCGTGTGGGTCTTGGCTCGCGTGGTGGGCCATCCTTTGTTCAGAATTGTGGGGCACACCCAGCGTTCGGATAACGTGTGATTAGCTGGACCTGGGGTTCGATAACAATGCCCCAGACATCTGTAAGGCACAGAAAGTTGTTGGACCTTCGCAGGGCTTCAATGTTTTCTAAAAATTTTCAGACTACTCTGCGAGAATTCAGCTACTGTCTTGATGGTGTTGAGGAGAGAGTCGGGGGAAAGTCAGCCTCCCTTCCTCGCCTTCCTACCGGCTAATGTCACGCACGAGCCTGGCCCACTTGGCTCTCGATGAGCGGGAGCCAAGACCGGCCGTGATCAGCCCCAGCAAATCTTGGCATGCGTGAGCGCCCTTGCGTCGCAAAGACCCAGGCAGTTGGTTGCTGCCCACCCACTGGTAAACCACAGGGCAACGGAGATTTTCCCCACAAACAGTTGAGGAGTCATTTGCATACTTAACAGATGTAGATTCATGGGCCAGTATCTGAGGATATTTTAATTTTGATTCTTTGAGAGAATTTGGCAAGGAGTGATTATAGCCTGTTTCGTGGTCAACATGAAACTGATCTCAAGTGAATGCTAGTGGCAACAACCATCACAAGGATGTTGGGCATTGGATCGATGACAAAAACTGAAGACACGTTATATCTCTTCTATCTTACGCCTGCTGCAGTTTGTTATACAATAATAACTGTACTGCACCCTAGTTTCCGACTACACTATAAGCCGGAAGAGCATGAGCACAGCTAAAGAAACTCATGCTGAGCGAACAGCTCATGAGCCACGGGGTCCGGTACTGTATCTCCATGATCTATCCATAAAGAGCTTGAAGCATCCACTTTCCTTGACTCTGGACTAACATCTGATATATCACCATCCAGTCTCTACACTTCCTCAACATAGCCTCCATCACCCTCATCACCCCGTCCATCCGCCTCTTCCGTCTCGCCCTCCCTCCATCCAATACCCTCTCAGTACGTCTTCCCCCTCTCTCAAACTCCATATGCACCTAATAACCCCAACATATATAGTTTCTCCCCGGCCAATGGATCGACCTCTACGTCCCTCCCTCCGACCATATCCTCTTCAACAAACCCGGTGGCTTCACCATTACCTCGTCCCCTTCCCACGCAGCTGTTGCTTCCACTCCAGAAGACTACATCCTCCAGTCTGGTGCCAATGACAATGAACCCATGAAACCGTATAAATACATCGAACTAGCAATTCAACACGCCCCAGACAACCCCGTCGCAGTGTACCTCTTCCGTCCTGTCTCACAGCTCCTCAACACAGAAGTGACTGTCCGCGTAGGAGGGAGCTTTGTCTTCCCCCCTGCTGGGGACATTCCCTTCAAAATAGTGGTATTTGTCGCCTCGGGGATGGGAATTAATCCGTTAATAAGTATGATGAGCTGGCTTGGAGAGCAGGGCAAAGACTCAAGGTGGAGAGGGTTGGAGGTGAGGGTTTTGTATGGGGCTAGGGTGTCGAGGGATGCGTGGTCCCAAGAGGCTGTCGGCGCCGAAATGGCTCTCAAGCCAGCAAATAGCCTCCTCGACCCCTGCAAAATCCCTTTTCTTCCTCGTATAGCAAAGCTCTTTTCGTCTGGCAAGCTGCAGGGACAAGTCACTCTTTTCTTAACCGGCCTCAACTCTGCCAGCAACCCAACTGGGGATGTCATCCCCTGTGAAAACTTGGAAATAGCCTACCTTCGGCGGCGTATGACACTTGCTGATGTCCAAGCAGCCATTGGCGAAAAAAAGGGTCAGGATAACTCCGTCGTTTATGTCTGTGGTGTGCCAGTCATGACAGACGAGTTCGTTGGTCGGTTAGCCGCGCCAGAGCCGGAAGGCTTTGGAATGGACAAGCGAAGGGTTTTGTTTGAGAAATGGTGGTGACTTGATGTGTAGAGGGGTCAAGGGCACGGGTCGTGGTCCACAAAGTACAATTAAAATATACTAGTTACTTTACCTAGAAAATCAGCTCATCGCTTACATCAGGGTCATACACTCATTAACCCTCTACTCGCACGAATCCCCTCTGTTATCGGCCATACAAAAAAAATACAATCATTACCCTCCATGCTCATTCCCGTCAACCCTCCTTCTCTTCTCCTCCTTTCTTTCCCAAGTCCATACTCAACACCCTTCCCGCCAACTTCCTAGGCGACGCAGATGCAATCCTCCTAAGCGAATTAAACAACGGCCGCTTCTCTTTGATGCTAATCTCCTCGACCCTGATAGTCGAAAACCGCCGCAGAGGCTTCCCCTTTGGAGCGGGGGACGGACTCTCGGCTCTCATATCTGTGACAGTCAGCTCGCCAAACGCCAGGCTGACGTTGCTGTTGGTAGTTTCTTCCTCCACGACAAGCTTCTTCGCTTGCCCCAGGAGGAAGTCGCTTGGGAGAGATTTCCTAGGGCTGAATAAATCGAGCCGTCTACTGAATAGTAAGGGTTTCCTCCCTAGCTTAGTCTTATATGGCGTAGAAGATGGTGATGGAGTCACCGGCGGCTCCATAGCCGAGTATGGAACAGGTGACGGTGATGGAGAGTCGAACATAGCCAGTTCTCTCTCCAACCCGCTGCCGGTGGTAGGCAGGTAACAGGTAGGCGGTGCTGGAAAAGGTTTCTCTTCCATATCAGAAATGTTAGACATTCTCTCATCGTCGCCGAAACTGGACTGCGAAGACTTTTCATAGTCAGAAAAAGAGTAATCCATCGGAAGACCTCCCTTGCGCTCAGGCTGTGGCGGACGAAGTTCTACCTCCCTCACAGCTGACACTGTCAACTGTGTAGCACTGCTGCTACTTGAACTCGGCTCCGATCCCGACGCAGCAACTTTGACCAGCTTCGCGATACCCACTTCAGCCTTCTCCAAATCCAGTGTCCCCTCCTCCATGCATCTCAGCAGCGAAGGGGTAATCGACACAGCATTCGACTCCATGGATGTGGCTGAGGGCTTCCGGCGTAGGTCTGCGGCAACCTTAACAGATGGGGGATTCAGACCCGTCGAGTTCACTCCAGCTTCCACAGGCAACTCGGGTAGTGGGCGCGACTGGTAGGGGGCGCGCTGGCTGTCGCGCAGCAGTTTGCTTGGCTGAGGCAATTTCTCGCTAGATGGAGCCATGGCTCGGAAGCGCTCGGGTGGGCTGTTGAGGAAAGCAAAGGGAAATTCTTTGGACCTGTTGGACTTGGTCTTCTTGGAATGGTCGTCAAAGACGCATTCGTCTGAGTCAGTGGCGGAGCAGAGAGAATCGTCGGAGTCAGAGTCGCTGAAAGCTGGAGATGTAGGCTTCTCGATCTTGCCCGTTGAAGCAGCTGTCCGAAGTGCCTTCGGCGAGACAGCAAGTAACAGCTCCCACTCGCTGGACGGGATCAAGTTGAGAGACTTAAGGTTCCTCCATGATCTGTAATGCATTCTGAACTTTGCGAACGGCTCATCCTTCGGATCAATAAGCAGCCAGTCATAGAAAAAGGCATTCTGCGGCTTATCCAACAGGCCAATACTTGGAGCCGCAATGCCGTAGTTGTCTCGGAACCGAAATGTTTCGAGCTTTGGGGTGCGAGCGCGACGATCTTTTGCCCGGAAGACTTGCACTTCGATGAGACCTCCGTCCTCAGCCACCGATTTGAACTCCTCGCCGGGGAGGAAGACAAAGCTGCGCTTTTCGAAGCCAACCAGGCCACGATATCGGTCATCGGACGGCAGCCATAGAGACTTGATCACTTTGCCGTAGGGACGAGAATGGGGATCAATGCCCCATGCGACCATGGGCCGGGCATTGATGTAGAGTCGGAAGAAGAGGTACTTGCATGGTTCAGGCGGGACTTGACTAATTTTGTAATTGATGGTAAATGGGGTTCCTGCAAGTGTTAGTATGTTAGACCAATGGATAAGTGACATGGCACTTACCTGGAACTGAAGGAAGATAAACCGATACCAACGGGTTGGCCTTGCGAGGAGAGAACGAAGACGGCGGAGTAATCGCAGAGTTACTCAGGTTGCTGGCCAAAGAGGGACTCCTGATGAGATGCTGCCCGCAGATGACCCGAGCTGAAGTGCCTTCGGGATGCGGATACTCGGGAATTTTCTCGTTATCTGGCCTCGTGGTCAGAAAGACCTCAATGCCGCGCAAACACGGCATCTTGGCCGAAAGAGCGACTAAGGACCTGGGTGAGACTGATCAAGGGTCAAAGGAGAGTAGAAGTCGAAAAGAACGGAAAATTAGTAAAGAATGGAATTGGGTAATGACCCAAGCAATTCACAATTTGTCGTCGCGGGCAACAAAGTGCTCAAAACTCAAGTTGGGACGACGCTGAGGCGGGGTGAAATTGAAAACAGGAAAGGGAAGCGCTCAACACTCAACATCGCCTGATCATGCCTTCTCACGGAGGGACAAGGCTGTATTGACCCGTAATTTTTGAAATCAATTCATTTTCGAGTTAATCACTGTGAAGTCAGCATACAACACATCTTCATCCATTGTTGCGTCGCCGTGGCACAATGCTGGCATAAAGTACTTGTCCAAGCCGTTATGTCACGTCACGATGGAGTTTGGCTGTTGTTTGCCTGCCTCTACCTTTGCCTCTACCTTCTGCAAGGGTAGAGACGACCAGTATGCGGATATACACAAATAGAGACGTCTCTGGGTTGTTGATGTGTCACTATTCCCCCCGTCTAACTCTGCCCAAGCACCTTCTTTGTGTCCTCCTCCTTGTTTAGCAGCCCCAGATTCCGTATTTGACCAGCAGTCGGCGGGTTCTCTTGCAGCTTCTTGGCCTCGGCCTCGCGGTAGGCGGCCTGCAGCGCCCGCACCCTGGCAGCCTGGAGTTAAGTCAGCGGCCGTAGTCGTTGAGGGTCATAGATTATCGGAGCGGTATGTCTGTATTGACGCACCTCTTTCCGGTGGTGCAGGCACTCGTAGTAATCTTCCATGACGGGGATGCACTTATTCTTGCCGTCGGGGTTGTCTTCCGAGCTGTTGGTCACATAGCAAGCTAGCAGCTCCTGCCAGAATGGAAAGCAACGAGATGGGCCTGGGACGTCAGCATCATGATGAAAGAGATAGAGGGGCAGCGAGGTTTGCGCTGGTGTGCTGCGAGCCATTGGGCCGCCGACGCCGTATCCTGGACGTACCTCCGTTCAAGCCGTAACCGGACGCCATGGTGGGCTATGCAGAGGCTTGGTGTGCGGACGCAAGCTGCTCAAGGTGTCTTGACTCTCGGGTGTCGTCGGCGATGATGCAGTTGATGCGCGATCTTGGCTCTGAAGCTCTGGAGTCCTTCCAAGCCACACCAGCCACAGCAGGTCGCGCCACAGATTCAACCACAGTGTTCAACCTAACTTTCATCGATCCGTCTACTGTTGAAGTCTCATTCTTGGTACAAGTCTCAAGACAATTCATCTTCGTTTTGTTTATTTTTGATAACGATTCTTCAGATATTATTAGAATTTAAGTAGCCAATGCTGATGAGTAGACCTGTGTTCAGGTTTTAAGGGTACGGAAGGCACAGAATCTTAACGATCTCGCATCTAGCCCTCACAATCCCTGAAGGAGCCAAACTGTAGCTTCTTGTGTGAACGGGCTAGCAATAAGAATTTGTGAACTTGGGTCAATCTCCGTATGTTAGAGCAATTCTTCAGTTTAAAGGCATTCTACTCTCATCTCATACCGCTTCCATCGTCTTTTTCCTCATCGCGAACGTCTGCGAATCAAGAACCCCAAGACCTTGAACCTCTAGCCAAAGTCTTGGCAAATCTTGGCAGACGCACTTGGGCCCAATCCTGCAACCGGGTGCTCCACCGCTCACTTGGTGTCAACTGTCGCCTTTTAAGTAAACTTCCTGTCCATCACGGTTCTCGGTTTCTCGAGACAACAACATCCACCCAATGCCATGAATCCGGATTTCCGATTTCACCAATAGACACGCAGTGACCGCGACCGCGACCATGGTGAACCTGTCCCCCGCCAAGCTCGTCCTGCTGGCCGCGCACTACGCCGTCGAGGCCAACATCCCCGGCCTAACTGTCCTCGCCACCCGGCATGGCAACGTCCTGCGCTCCGACCTGCTGCTGCGCATCTTGCTGACCTACCTGCCCGAAACGCTGCCGTCGAGCCAATATGTCGACCTAATTCGTCAGATCGAGACTCGATCTTTTCCCGACCTTTCCGACGATGTCGTCGACCCTTCCCCTGTGGAGGGGTTTACTGAGCAAGAGGCCAAGAAGAGGGTCAGAAACCTGAAGTTGCTGCCATTGACGGCGCCTGAGGGACTGGAGGAGGCTGGGTTGGACTGTATGACTTTGTTTTTATTGCGGAGGGCAATCAAGGTGGATGAAGAGACTGGCATGCTGCCGGAGCTGCCGGCCCTCCTACTGCCATTCGTCGACCATGCACCTTGCATCCGGACGCTTTTGGTGTCGAGCATTTTGCCACTGATCAGGAGGAACTGCGAATACTACCCTCACGACACAATACCATACACTTTGCAAGTTTTCCGTGGTTTGCCAGATGAGGTTGCCGCCAGCCTGCTGCTGTCACAGACCGGCGTCCGCGAGGGCGACCTGCATCTCGTTGGACGGGATCTCAAGGGGCTCATAACCCCTTGGTTGCTTGATGAGAGGAGATGGAGGAAGGCTGGCTCAAACCAGGAGAGCACAGAACTCTGCCCTGGCTGGGGCGAGGTCCTGCACTGGTTGACCATTCAGGCATCCAAGAACTGGAAGGTCGCCGTGAGCGCATTTCAGCGTTGGGACGGGCCTCGGGATGCTGACCTCGCGGGATGGGGCTCTCCTCAGCTGACCGATGACCAGCGCGCATACCTTGAGGAGGGTTATGCGCGTGCTGCGTTGGCATCAGCCTACCTTATCCCTGAAGCGACCCCTGAGGCTCTCGATGGGGCTTACATCCTCCTCTCTCGCGCAGCAACCCTGCACAACTTGGAGCCAGTTCCGCCTCTATCGTCGGCAGTGTCTCTGCTCCCTCCTCTGACGGAGCAAATACCCAACGAACTTATGTCTGCGCGCAACCTACTCTACAGTCGCAACGACCTGCTTAGCACATCAAACCCCCTTACTGCGCCTACGGACGGGTCAGTAGCGCTGCTACAAGCTCTTGTGCTCAGCGCACACCTGCTTTCCAAGGCAGGCTGCCCTTGTACAGTGCGGAGAGCTGCAGAGCTAGCGCTACTGCAGGACGAGAGGGAGCAGAAGAAGGAGGTATTGAGCTTAATTCGGGCAATCAGCATAAATGGCCCCAAGTCAGACGACAGGTACTGGATCAAGGCTAGGAACGAGATGCTCTGGCTTCGTGACTGGGGAGCTGAAGATGGTTGGGGAGCAGCGGAGACGGCCCCGAGGGGTGTATTTGGGCAGGTTAAGAAGGAATTCTTGGAGGTTGAGTTTTTGAAGGCGCTGCTGGCCAGCACAAGTAAGTGGGTTTGGTCTATCTCCTACAACATCAATGCTAACTTCTCAGGGTACAACCTCGCTTGTAACATCTATGAGGAATCTCCAGACCGTCCTCTGGACGAGAAGACACTCCATGATACCATCTATGCCACTGCCATGGCCGCCTACGACAACTCTTCGAATCCCAACCGCCATCGCGGTGGTCTAAAGAAGTGTGACGAAATGTAAGTTCGTTAATCTATCAATTCTGGAATCAGGGTCTAACCCTCACAGAATCAAATCCTTCCCAAAGACCTTCCCCCCATCGTCCCTCTCCGCAAAAAAGGTTGAAGCTCTCCTACAAGCAACCCATTCCCTAAGTGACTACCGTCTCGTCCTCAAGCAAGGCGAGCCCTTCACCCCCGTCGTCCTCCGTGTCCACACAGACCCCATCTTCATCATCGCCAAAATCCTCGAGCAAAACCCCAAGTCCTACACCCAACTCCACACCCTCCTCGATCTCGGCAACCGCATGGTCGAAGCAGGCCTTACCGCCCCTAAAACCCCCTCCCCATCGCAACCCATCCCCGATGAAGCCTCCCAACGCGCCCTCACCGAGCGAAGAATCATTTCTCTCTGCATTGACGCCGCCCTGTCAGAAGATGACTTTGAGACCGCCTACTCATACGTCATCAACCGTCTTTCTACTCCACCCCTCGTCCAAATCGAAGATAATTACTCCTGGAAGGCTGCCCTTGAAGCAGGGAAGTACCGGCGAACCTCCCGCACCACGCTGCCCACGCATCTGGGTATGTCCTCTAGCGCGAACGTGGCGGTGCGGCATCTCGAGCAGAGGATCGATTGCCTGGCTACCGCGTTGCGCATCGCGCCCGCGGCGACCTTGCAAGAGATATTAAGTGCTTTTCGCCGGGCTGAGGAAGAACTTGACGCCTTGGTCAAGGAAGAGCAGGCGAAAGAAGAGGAGTGGGATGCCAAGGGGGATGCGTTCCGTTCCCGCTCAGCCACTAAGTACAAACCCCCTCCCTCAGCTTCCTCGACCCGCTCGGCTCAACTCTCCAACACCCCACGACACTGTTCCACAGACGACGACGACTCCACAGCCCCAATGTCCCTCTTCGACCTCTCTCGCGCCTCAATGCTCTCTGCCCAACGCAACCTCTCCGCCTTGTCGGGTCTCCAACGCGCAGCCACCAGCTTAGCAGGTACACTCACGTCTAGCGGACGGAACTCCCCCGCCCCGGCACGCGATACTGACAGTCCCAGGGGTAGTCTGGATGTTGGGGCTGCTATGCAGAAGCAGATGTCTAATGCGAGCGTTACTTCAGGGGGGAGTGAGTCCGGAGGAGGGCAGCAGCAGAAGAAGGTGAGGAAGAGGGATCAGTTGAGGGAGGCGGCGGTGGGGACGTTGGTGTCGGGGGTTGGGTGGTTGGTAGGGGCGACTCCTCCGCCGAGGGAGCAGAGGGATTGGTGAGGTGCTCTGATTTTGCTCACAGGCAGGAAAGTTCCTAGGAAGGATGGCAGTGTATATACCCTTTGCTGAAGCAAGTAGACTTCGCGTTGTAGAAGTGATTTTAATACCAGCACTGCATGTTTCCATTCTATGATGAAATAGCTCTGCCGTGTACCCAAGAAGCCTCTCCAACGTCGAGGTGTCATTCATCAAACTTTCAGTCAGAGGTGCAGACCGATCTACCTAGTCAACACCGGAATGTTATTAAGATCCTCTGCCAGAAATCACCAGTCAACCACCGCTTAGTCTATCAATGTCTGCTAGAATTGATCAGTCTCTGAAGCATTACCCCTGACTCCATGCGGTACAGAATCCCAACCTCTAACCCAATACAAGGACCAACATTATATAGTCGTAGCAGTACAGTCCCTCCCCCTTACTCAGAATCCGACTCTCCCTCCATGCCCAACAACGTCTTATCCACGTCATCCAGCTCATCCTCTCCCTCACCATCTCCCTCTCCCTCGCCATCCCCCTCCGCTTCCCCATTCTCTTCACCTCCCTCATCATCATCCCCGTCACCCAATCCAAGCAATTCCTTATCAACCTCATCCAACTCATCCGCATCATCCATCTGCGTATCAGCGTCCCCATCACCATTCTCTCCGTCGCCGGCCTGCTCATCATCCTCCTCCCTCACCCCATGACTGCTCGGCGCAGCGGGCTCCTGACTAGCCAGCTTCTTACCGGCAGCCTTCAACAAAGCCTGCTGCTGCGCAAACAGCCTCATTTGTGCCTGTCGCAACAACATCTCGCTCTCATCCTCTGTCTCAGCGGGGTCAACCTGCTTCTCTTCTTCCTCGACAGGCTTCTTCTTGGGACGCTTAATCGGCGCGATGACGCCCAGCGGAGGGCCTTCGTGATTCTCCCAGCGGTTAAGTCTCCTGGAAGCCCGGCGCAGCGCGGCAGCATATGAGCTGAACTCCTCGCCGAAATCGTCCGGTTCGTCCTTGAGCTGGCACAGCCCACCGTAGCCGCGCTCGCGAAGGCGCTTGGCATCGGGAAGGTTGCCGCCATTAGCGAGGTAGTGCCGGTTGTGGACGATGACGTCCTCGCTCTCGGAGTCGTCGAAGGGGTCGGGCATCTCCGCGACACGCTTGAGGGCACGGTAGATGGAACCGTCGATGCGGCGCTGCTTACGCGCACGATGATGTGTACGCCGGATGCCTCGGTCGAGGATGTACTCGACACGCTCGGTGCGGTTGCGTTCAACGGCAAGTTGGTGAGCAGTGAGTGGACGGGGCTTGCGCGCTGGGACGCCCTCAACAGCACGGTCGCCGGCCGGTGATGAGTTCTCAACAAGCTGGTACTTAAGCGAGTGAGGACCACGGCGGGCAGCGCTACCAAATAGGCTGCCACGACCCAGGGCTCGGGGAGGGGGAGTCGACCTGATACTATCGAGGTCGCTGTCGTTCTTGGAAGGCCGGATGCGTGGGAGGATACTCCCTCCAGCCAAGACATCCTCCAGAGCGTATGGGCGATGGCCACGACCGCCGCGCTTCGACTGCGTCTCGGCCAGGAATGCCTGGTCAGCCTCGATGATCTTGGCACGCATCTTTTGCTTCGCATAACCGAACTCGATCTCTTCAGGAGTGTCGACGTTCTCGCGGGCCTCTTCCTCAGGTGTCATAGGAATGAGATCGGGGACACCCTGGTTGGCGACACCGACGCCATAGTCGATACCAGGACCAAATGGATTCTCCTCACAACCCTCCTCGGTAAAGTCAGACTCGAGGTAAAACCACATCAGCCACAAGAAGGCCCGGGCGCGGCTCTTGCTGGACAGGTTTGTCTTCATAATGAGGTCGTTGAACTCGAGACCGGGAGGGAAGTGCAGTTCGGCAATCTTGACGGCTGACTGGCAGATGAGGAAGATGAGGTTGACAGGGTTCGTGCGGGGAATATCGAGGGATTTGAGCTCGTCGAGGGTTGCTGGCTCAGGACGGTCCTCGCAGCAGCCCTTCAAGATGGACTTTAAACGAGGAGCATCCTGCAGCTGCTTATAGGCATGGGGATCCTGACGGGCTTGCAGCGACGGGATAGCGTGGTAGGTGCGCAGCTGGGCACGCATCTCGGGGAAGAAGTTAAGAGTGGTGTTCATGCGACCGATGTTGACCAGCAGACAAACCATGGCCATACCCTTTGCGGCATCGCGATCACTAAGCAGCTTGTCGCGAAGGACCTTGCTGGTCTTGGAGCTGCGGCTCATCGTGTCGATGTACAGGTCTGCAAAGCATTGCTTGCCCAGCCGATCGGGTTCGTAGCTGTTGGTGAAGACCTTGGTCTCGTCGTCGAAGACGGCACGCAGGAAGTCGTACTGGATGTCCTTGCGCCATAGCGGCTCGCCGTCCTCCTTCTTGAGATGTTTGATCTTGTTGCCGATGGTTGGGGGGTTGTACGAGTCATCTCGCCCGCGTTTCTTGCCGCGCGAACGATGCTCGACGGGCTCGGGAGTGTCCATCATGCGGGTGTCATCGTCCTCGGTATATGCGGTCATAAAGGATTTCTCGTGGCGGACGGGTGAGCTGGGGGCGTCCATGTCGGACATGAGGGCGGCGCTGCTGGGGGATGCCATGGCGGGCGGCGTGCGGGAGGGCCTTAAGGGTATTTATCGTCACGCGGCGGGTTGGCTGGATGATGGGATGGAAGCAGGGCAGCAGGGAGATGGCTATAGCTGACGCTGAGCCCCGACGCACTGAGCGGCTTCCGTTTGGCTGTTTCAAAGAACGTTGCGCATGTGCATGGATCAGCTGTGGCCGGTGGCCTGTCCAGGTGTGGCCGCACACAGTAACAGTTACGAGTTACGGATGCCGCTTGCGGTTGTGGTAATAAGTAATGGATGTAAAATGTACCTATGGATGGCGTGTTGGTCCCCGTCGTGGCGCTCGACCGGTCGGTTATCCGTTGTCGTGCTGATGCCGACTGCGACTGCTGCAAGCGATTGGGGTTCGAGACGACGGCGATGGCGATGGAGTAATTACCAAATGCCGGTTGCGGGCGCGTGACTCGAAAATTATTTCAAACAATTATTCTTTGTTATGACCGGCAGTCGCACGTCGGGCTGTACTGGGATGGGGATCAAGTCGGCCGTGATTGCTTGGAAGAAGGAAAGAAATGGGCAGTGAAAACTGAAAGCTCGGATCGAGGCGGATGCCTGCCGCACTCTCGCAGCTGCAATCTCGCGCAGCACGCAGGAGGTAGGTGCTGGCCCAGAACTCTTCGACTCCAGGCGCCAGGAGCGATACCACCGCGTCGCAGGCGTTGCCAATTTACGCGGTGGACCCTGGTGGCGCTAAGTGACCTGTGCGTTGTCAGCCGGCAAGCAGTGACAGTCTTTGCATCTTGATGCCTCGTTTGATGCATTTAGTCATAAACGGGGCATGGCCCCCATTGCGGGGTGTCGCGGGTTAAGGGGAGAAACACGCCACACTGCTTGAAGGGCAAATAGTCGAGGACTGATAGATAATCGTGATAGAATGTGTTGTGAAACTGTTTGAGCCAATCGAGTTGTTGTTTTAGGTCATGCTTGTAGTTAGACATCGGACAGCTGTATCATCGTGTGATCCTGCCTTCGAGCCCCGCCTTGATAAAGAGCGTGCTTAGCCTCCGAGGGGCAGCACTGCCGGGATGTGTTAAAGCACTTAAATCCTACACATTGGCTCTTTTCTCAACCAGAGCCTGAACCTGCGTCGTACGTTTGAATTAATACGCTCAACTCCAATTGAGTATGGCCAACACTGCCAAGATTCCCGTCGTCGACATTTCAGACGAGCGAAACCAGCAAGAGGTTGCCCGGGAGCTTGTCGACGCTGCTATCAAGCATGGCTTTGTGTACATTAAGAACACTGGAAAAGACATACCGGTGGAAGCAATCGATGAGGCTTTCGAAATCGTATGCTACGATAAAGAATGCTATTTTCCAGTCATCTCAAAACTGACAGTTGATTCAGTCTAAGCGCTTGTTCAAGGCTCCTTTGAGCGAGAAGCAGGCCTGCTCTATCCAGCAGAACAACAGAGGAGTGAGTCAGAGTCAACATCAGACAACTTTCAGGAGATATATTGATGGTTACTAGTGGTCTGCTATGCACTACGAGACCCTGGATCCTGCGACTCAGCGGGTAGGTGTTCTTATTAAGCTTGGTGTTCTTTGACTAACCCTCTCCAGGTTGGTGACTACAAGGAGTGAGTCTACCGGACCATGTTGACCTTGACTCCGAAGCTCACTCTCCAGGGCTTTCAACTTCGGTGACTTCGTCGACGGCAAGGCTCAGCAGCCTATTCCCCCAACAATTGCCCCCGACGAGGCCCGCATCTCTTACTTTCGTGACCTCTGCTACAACCTGACCCTGAAGCTCAACACCCTGTTGGGCATTGGCCTCGAGGTACCTCTTCCCGTCATCCCTTTATATTCTTTGCACTAACCAGCCAGGTTGACCCCTTCGACTTCTTCACCCGTGCCCATCTCCGCTCAGCCGGTCCCTCCGGCAGCATTCTGCGCTTCCTGTACTACCCCCCTCCTGCGCCCGACACGCCCACGGACAACCACGCAAACATTCGTGCGGGCGCTCACTCCGACTACGGTTCGTTGACTCTGCTCTTCCGTCTGCGCGGCCAGCCCGGCCTTGAGATCTGCACCGGCACCACGACCGTGACCAACCCCGATGGCACTACCATTGAAGTGCAAAACTGGGCTCCTGTGCCTGTTGTCCCTCCAGGAACGGAGAACGATCCGGCGCCGCCGATCTTGATTAACATTGGTGACTTGCTCTCTTACTGGACTGGTGGCTTGCTCAGGAGCACTGTGCACCGGGTTGTCTTCCCCAAGGGGGGCAACGGCATCGAAGGGGAGCAGGACGCTGGGCCGCGGTATTCGATCGCGTACTTTTGTCATCCCTACGGCGGGACCAAGCTGGGTGTTGTGCCGAGCGAGAAGGTCAAGGAGTATGTCGAACGCAAGGAAAGGGATCAGACGGCCAAGGGGTTGGCTGTGGTGAATCCGTATGCTGAGAGAAAGGTCATGACCGCGGATGAGCATCTGCGGATGAGGTATGTCCGCTTGTTCGGGAAAGATGATGCAGCCACTGACGATGACAGACTGCGCGCGAGCTATTTGCAATTGTACGAAGCCAAGGCGTAACTTGGGCAAGTAGGTAGGATAGGGACTTAACCTTGGTTTATCTTGATTCTGTGAGGTAGCACAGCCATCTACAGTAATATATACCCATTTCATCATCCCCGGGGTATCATCGTTTCGTGAACCAATAACGACAATCAGCAACCTAACTCTCCTCTGCCATCGGGGCACACTCCTGCCCAATCTTCTCGTCCCTCTGCTTCCGTCTCTCCTTACGACTGTTCCCGCCTGATTTCTGCTGAAGCTGTTCGCGCCGCTCCTGCTTGCGCAGCTGCTTGTCCACGGCGCCAATCACCTTCTGCTCCTTGCCCAGCGGGTACATGGCCGCAGCAGCGGCCTCATCCTCTTCAGTCCATTCCCGCGGCAGCACTGCAAAGACGAGGTATGACGTGTGCGTCTTGATCTCAGGCTCGCCGCGCGTGATGAGCCGGCCTTCTAGCCATGGGGCCACACTAGACGAGGATGACTCTTGCGGCTGTTCGGCCGCGGTGTCTTCTAGCTTGACAGCGACGTCGCCCTCGTCGCCTGACTCCATTTCCACATCACCATCACCTCCCTCCCGAGCCCGAGCCGCATGTTGTCTTGTGCGCTCCTCAATCTCAGTCAACCGCTTCAGCGCCTCTTCAACATCCTTGGGCGAGTTATTCACGCCACGGTCAAAGTTGAGATGCAGCCCAACCCGATCGCGCGACGCATGGTACTTGCGGTTCGCAATCTCCACCATATCAATATCAACCCACCCCAGCCGGCGCATCATCGACACTGTCTTCTGCACCTGCTCAATGCAAGGCGAGAACGTGCATAGATAAACACTCTTCTTCGGGTTCAAAGGTGACACCCACTTCTTGCCCTCCTCACCAACATCGAATCCCTGTGGCTTACGCCGTGACAAATGAGGCAGCGCCTCCCACGGCGCCGGCAAATCCAAGAAGACAGCATCTGCCTCAGGACTCTTTCCCTCATCCACCAAGAACCCCCCCTTATACACATCTCGATGCGTAAGCTGCACCAGCCCCGTCAACCCATGATCTTTAATCTCCTGCTTCATCTTGTGGTACCGTTCCTCATGGTACTCAAAGCTGTAGACTTTGCCCCTCCTGCGCTTCTCCCCTTCACGGGGATACCCATTATACACGGCGCGCACAGCGGCATGCGTGAAGCTGCCGCTGCCGGCACCTGCCTCAATCAGGACTGTACCGGGTCGCGCCCGGATCCTGTGCAGGATGTAGCTGTAGTCGGGTGTGTAGACGACTTGTGTGCGATGGGGGAGACTACTGGTCCAAACTTCGGGGGTTGGCGGCAGGATGTGGATAAAGCCACTAGTGTCGGCGATAGCTTGCTTGACCGTCGGTGCCACAGACGCAGGCGTCGCGCTCCCGCTGTTATTCGCCGTCACGCTGGCCTCATTATCCTGTTCATTTGTCGCGCCGGCGGAAGTCCCTTCCCGCGAAACGCCCTCCACATCCGTGGTCGCCTCGCGCTTTCTCTTACGCCCGCGCGAGCCGGTATCAACCTTGGACGCGCGGATCTGCGAGCCCCATGGGACGTCGATCATGGTGGAGTGCGGAAACGAGCCATAGCGTGTGTTGACGACGGCGCCTTCGGCATAGCCGTCGACCTCGCCTGTCGGTGGCTGCAAGTACACGGGGAGCAGGTTGTCGCGGGAGAGTTGGAGGATGGCAAGGGAATTCGCCTTAGTCCGCGGACCGGGGTCCAGGAAAGGGGAAATTTCATGTTGGATTGTTTGCGCCATTTCCGTTGTGCTTTGGGTGGGATTGTTGAAGGGGGAGTTTGGGAAGTGTTTACGACGGCGGGGGCGCGGTGTTGATGAAAAGTCAAAAAATATGTCGAGGGGTATCTCTGGGACCCACTTGCAGTAGCGTAGTTTTTGGATGGTGTTGCAAAGTTACCGTTCTGCGATACTTAATTGCCACTCAGCCTTGCCCCTCAGCTACAGAATCTCCACAATGTTTCCTGGCTTACGGTTTGTCCTCGGAATCTCCTTGGGGGGGCAAGGATACTTCCACAAGTTTCTCAGACGGGAATCCACATCATGTAACTTCAATTCGTCGCTTTCAATGGTATCAATGACTTGTAAACCAACTCTGTCATCTCATTTGAACTCTGGCTTACATGACGCGAGAAGATTTGGGATTGCTCGTTAGACTTATAACCTCCCAGATGGGTTGCCTGACTTTCAACATACGAGCACGGATCGCTATCAAGCATATGGGTCAAAGCAGATCCGAGCAAATAGCAAACAAATCCTATCTAAGTGCGAGCAAGTGCTCATGGTGAATGTCTCCACGCTTTGAAGACATCATCTATCAGCAATATATCCCAATCTTGGCTTTCAAGTCATCAAGGACATCAACTTCCTGGTCCTCTATCTCTACTCAGAAAATGACTGGCTTAATCACTCACGTTGAGACTGCTCTTGGGAAGTTGGAGAATGGCCCTCAGATGCTGAGCACTTTCCCCAAGGCCCCCTCGGGCAGACGGCAAATCAGATCGACAAGAGAGACCTTAAAGCAACGATTAACAACATAGAGGTCGATGTCAATGCTCAGAGATTCAAGGCCGATGGAGTGTTTAAGGAGATGGAGAAGCGCCAAGAGGACCTTGAGAGAGAGCTCAAGCAGTTGATGAAAGCGCTCAAAGTCACCATGAAGCATGGGGCTGGAAAAGGAAAACGAAGGGATGAGAATGGTGGGAGGGAAGATGATCATAGCCGCTCAGTAAGCAAAAGAGTGGTCGTTTGGTATGGGCGAATTCGACTGAGATGAACCGATCTAATTGTAGAAAGGTACCCCCCAATGCTGGCACAAGACCTCCCCATGGCGAGTAGAATCTAACTGCATGAATCTCTTCCTGGAGCGGTATATTTTCAGCGGAGATAACACCCGTTGATTTGAATTCTTTGGTTGCTTATTGACACTTCTCACTCAGCAAGCACACATACTCGTTGTCCGAGCATGATCCCAACGTGCTCCTCCAACAACTTGTGCTGATTTTGTTGACGATTCTCGAGATCCTGCTCACCATGAATGTCTCATTGACACGGCAATCCAAGGAGAAGAAATATCCTTGACAGCCAACATATGAAACACCAGTGACACAAGATGTTAGCTGCAAGTGACCACACCGTGGTCACCGCTGACCTACCTCGGTCAGCCCGGGCTCCACTGAGGTCAGGTGCGCACTTGACCTAATATAAAAGCCATGCTCATCCACCCTCACACGTGTGTAGTTTAGAAGGTAGAGCATTGTTATTCTCAGCACTCATTGTGCTTGACAAGGCCGCGTGTCCTGCAGGGAAACGCCCAAGTAAATACTCCCATCCACATTCACCATTTTCTTATACATCCAACACAAGAGCTAAGGACATGTTTGGTAGAGCCCGGGAAATATAATGGGTGCCAAGAATGAGTTAGGCAACCTTTCCACGCTGAAAAGAGCCCCTGAAGATTGCAGGAGACCGCGAGGTACTCACAAGGGCAAAGGGATTTTATAAGGGGAGCTACTTGGACACGATGAAGGGTTTCTCTTGGGTTTTCCTCCCCCCAGTACAAGGACACTGAGGACCAAGAAAGATTATTACACGTAGTAATTGACTTCGCTGTGCACCCCACATCGTCAGTGGCCATCATCTAACCCATTTGACCCATTGTCGATCCCTGTCTGCACTAGACCAAGTCACCCGTTACACCGAATGTTGTGTTCAATCGACTGCTTTTTTTCTCAATAGCCGGCAATTCTTGATCTTTGTCAAAGTGTAAGACAAAAAAACTCATAAGTATATATGTTGCTGAAAAGCAGGTATTGTCGTGGTGTCTCAGATTTACTCCAACCCTGGCCTGGATTGGGGCAATTGGGACCTCATGATACAATTTATGCTCAATATATTACAAATAATGAATAAACCTAAACGGCTTCGAGCTAGATTACTTACATAGCAAGGTTTATTTCCAAACCATCACTGATCCATCAAGAAGAGACGAGGTTGTTTTTACTTGAGCAGTCATGAGACCTGTAACCAAGAAGAGGGTACAGGTTAAAGGCCTAGAGTTTTTCTTTATGTCATGAAATCTGCGACACCCATTCGCTTGAGACGTTCAGCAACATAGTCGTCTGTTGGTCTGACTGTTCCATGCGTCAAGTCTTGGGAAATGATATTGGCATGTGAGTTTCTGCCAACACTGCCACAAACGGTGGCTAATGTGTTGAGACTCATCACTGCGCTTACTGGGAGTGCAGCTTGGGCCGTGTCACTGATGTTAAGCTTTCTTTCTTGAGTGACGACAATGTCTTGGATGGTCTATGGACCCAATGGTTCCAGTGCCGGGGGGAGGGCC
>Ga0065720_1019054_pt1 | contig 41296 bp, 39 predicted proteins | sample Thericmetagenome_FD_59107 | JGI IMG/M metagenome (GOLD analysis project Ga0065720, IMG submission 59107) | Thermophilic microbial communities from the Joint Bioenergy Institute, California, USA of rice/straw/compost enrichment - eDNA_2 v2... | ecosystem: Engineered > Solid waste > Grass >... | reverse complement strand
AAAAAAAAAAAAAAAAAAAAACAACTTACATAACCCAACACAGGGTGATCATTTTCATTCTGGTCAAACTATGGCAGGCTTGATTTGGCTTATCTCGCTTCCACAATGGCCTTGTGTTCTTGAACCAGAAAGCAGCGAGTGGCAAAGTTCAAAGCCCAAAACGACTGGGGCTACAAAGGAACCGAGACGAAAGCATGTTTCAGGCAAATTAGGTAAGGTTGAACTGATCGTATAACCATCAAAAGGACTGAACAGCTCACAACCACTCGGAGGAATATGTCGGTGAAGTAGAAACGATGATTACCTGATGCTTAGGGAGTGCCAAGTATAGAGAAGATGAGAGGATTAAATAGAGAGGTAAGGGACTATGAGGGAAATATCTGGCTGTTCCTTGGCTGTTGCCTTTAACAATCCTCATAACGAGACGCTAGGTACCTTATAATAACTCTCGTGCCGTGCCTTGCTTTTTATGCGTATTTTACGACAAGCACATCTACGGCAAAGCTGAATACAAAAAGTATCAGCAGAGTGGCGATTATCCGCAATACACTCACGCAGTTTTCACTACCAGCAACGTGATACAGAGAGGGGAATAGCACTTGCTTCCTAGCCGCGTTAATATGAATGGCGCGTGCTAACCCAAAACTTGTGCAAGCCTGGCGGTCTACGGGAGCTTCTCAGAGGGTTCAAAGCAACTAGGACGACCACGGAGCCGGCAGAGATACGACCGCGAGTGGAATGACGAGGAGAGGCGAGGGGTGGATATTCAGGTTACAGAGTCAAGTAAGTGATACCTAACCTCACTTTCAGGATATGTTGCAGAAGCGTTGATAACTATATCAGCGACTTATTACATTATCCCTCATCACAGATTGAAAACCTCCCATCTCCTTCGAACCTTCCACAAGATTTATTCCCAGCATAGTGATCTCTAGTGATGTCCTCTGCTCTGAAATCTCTTGCTCTCCTGCTCCCAAAAACCCTGCTGAAGATGCTAAGTTGTTCCTTGGACCTTCGATTTGACAAGACAGCTTGGATGGACCGTACAACTAATACTGTTAAAACTTTAGATCTGGTGCCTCATATGCCATGTACTCTGAGGGCAACTCGGCCGATTGTGGCTTAGCTGCTGTTGACTGGACAGAAGCAGGATGAGAGTATGATCCTGCCCCACTGACACTAGCAATGAAGGTTTTAGGAGTTATAGTACTCCAGAGAGATGGTCTCCCGGAGACAGCGGATGCCAGCCGAGACTCCATGCAAACAGACTGCATACGTTAGTGACATAGTAGGAGGTTCATGAATTGACGAGAACATGAAAGTCAGCCCTCCAGTTTGGTAAGATGGTGTCCCTTAGAAGTTCATTAATCGCAGGTGACTCCACTCCTCTCGGGAAGCTAGAACACCGGAGGTACTTGAGGACCATGGTGTGTTCCGGCTCTGTACGAGCTATTTCACAGTCCTCACTTAGCTTTGCGAAAGCATGTCGCACAGAGAAGAATGAAAGTGATATTGTAAGGGGGAGCTTTGTCTGGTGCAGGCAGGGACCGACAATGGGTTAAATGGGTTAGATGATAGCCACTGATGATGTGGGGTGCACAACGAAGTCGATTGATACGTGTAATAATCTTTCTTAGTCCTCAGTGTCCTTGTGTTAGGGAGAGGAAAACCAAGGGAAGTCCTTCATCGTGTCCGGGCAGCTTCCTTTATGGAATCCTCTTGCCCTTATGAGTCTTTTAGCCTATAGGCTTTTCAGGGGTCTCGTCCTCCTGCCTCGGCCATCTGGTTTGTTCTGTCATGTGGCTCCATATATCTTCCGGGATCAACCGCGTATTTGCATCGTTCACAATTATTCTATCTCTAATGTCTCTTGTGTTAGTAGTCTGGAATACACCTTCCTTTGGACTGCAGTATCTTTGTGACAACGGGGACTCCAGAGATTTAAAACCTTAAGCTTTATACACCAGGCTTTTAGGCACCTAAAGCAGATGAACTAACAAAGGAGTTCGTCGCTCCGGGAAGACAGCCAGGCTTACTCAGAGCTGTGGCTCTTATACACTAGAAATGTAAGGTGCTAGCTAAGGCCGCAGGGCAGCTTTGAAGGTGGCTATCTGCAAACACATGGCTATTAGAAGACACTCCTTGTTAAATTCTTAACACGGACCTTTTGGTATGGAGGCCAAACTACTGCAGTGAGTACAATGATTATCGATCGGAGAAGCACAAAGCAGCCTCAAAGTTAAGATACAGAATGTGATCAAACTATCTATTTTGACTGTTCACCCCACAGAAGCGGGTTTTCCAGACTTCCTGATCTTGTCCACGCTCCCCTGGGTCAGGTCATCCCTTAAGCACGAGCCTTGATAAGATCGGCAGCCTGTTGGCATTGTCAGCATTGGTTTTATTGACAACGTTGCTATTCGGTCAGCTTACCTTCTCAGCAACAGCATACACTGTCTGGTAAGTGTACGAGCCAGGGAGGTCAGGCATGATGCTGGCATCAACGACGCTCAGGCCCTTGACACCATAGACAAGCAGCTTCTCGTCAACAACACCACCCAGGTGCTGCGGCATCATGGCAGCAGTGCCAACTGGGTGAAAGCAAGTTGGGTTCATGTTGGCACGTACCCACTGGGCTATCTGCTCGGCAGTCTGGACATCCTTGCCGGGGGCCAACTCGACGGGGGCCAGCTCCTTCAGACGGGTCTCGGTGAAGTAGCGGCGCGTGAAGCGAGTGAATTCGACAAGGATATCCACATCAATGGGGTTGCTTAGCGCGCGATAATCGACCTCCGGAGGAGAGAAGTATGGGTCCTCAGGACGGATGTATACGGTACCACGGCTGGTCGGGTGCAGAAAGACGATGGAGCCCTCGTCCTGGGCACCGCGCAGGAAGAAGTTGTAGATGGCCGAGTCGCGGGAGCGCATCGCCTTGGCAAGAGCCTTCTGCTGCGCGCGGTAGCCAGCAACGACCCGCGGGTCGGTGTCTTTGGGCAGGTACTTGGCCGGGTCCTGGGCCTCGTAGCGGCGGGCAATGTCCTGCCAGGTCTTCGGGGCAATGACAGGAAGGGACAGCCAGCTGCCAGCGTTGCCAGAGGCGATGGTATGGGGGCCAGTGCGATTGGCCGCAAACTCGGCGTCGGCTTCGGCAATGAAGGTCGCGTTGCTGAACTTGTCGTTGAGGTCGGGATGGAAGGGGAAGTTGGTGACTAAGTTGGTCAATACCTATCGGACAACATGATGCGATGAAGTGCTTACAGTTGAAGCTAGCGCCAACCTGGAATGGCTGGTCTTGGAAGTTGGCACCAACACCAGGGAGGTCAACAACGACCGTGATGTTGGCCTTCTTGAGCAGCTTCTGCGGGCCAATACCGCTAGCCTGCAGAATCTGTGGTGTGTGAATGGTACCAGCAGCGAGGATGACCTCGCGCTTGGCCTTGACTGTGCGGGCCTCGCTCTGGTCTCTGGCGTTGGCAGGAACGAAGACGACTCCAGTGGCGCGCTTGTGATTGTCGAACTGGACCTTGAGCACACGCTGACCGGTTAGAGTGTGGTAGTTGGTGCGCTGGTTAGCAATACCATCCCAGTGACCGGGACGGGCGAATGAACGCAGCATGACGCTCGGGTCGACGGACGCCGGGTGCCAGTAGGCACCGGTCTCGCCTGAGCCGGAGTCGGCCGGGTACTTGACGCCGGGGATGTCCTTCCAAGCGGACATGACAGTCTCTGCTTTTGTTAGACCTGGCTCGAGACAAGGGGCAGGGTAAAAACGTACTCAGCGAGGGGAAGTGCATGGTAGGGAACGAGGCGTGCACGTTAGAGGTGCTTCCCCAGTACTTGGTGTCGTACTTGATGTCGAACTGCTTGACCAGCTCCTTGCTGGGAGGATGGAAGTTCCAGGCCTGTGTCGTCAGTGACCGATCAACTATCCTCTAGTCCAATATTAAGCTTACTTTGCGGAAGTAGGGCAGCAAGCTGTTCCAGCTCCACCCAGAGTTCCTGCCAAAGTACTGCCCCCAGCGGTCATAGTCCTCGCGTTGACCGCGGACAACCTGCATGCCGTTGACGCCGGAACTGCCGCCAAGAATCATGCCGCCGCGCACGATGAAGGTGCGGTTGTTGAGGGCCTCCTGCGGCGTCGAGTCAAAGGCGAAGGTCAGGGTTGGGTCTAACAGACCCCAGAAACCGCTTGATACGGTCGTCACGAAGGAGTCATTACCTGAGAGACGTCAGCGAGAGATCACTCAGCTCTTGTGGAGGGGACTTACGGAAGACGCCACGCTCGAGAACAAGAACAGTGTCTGGTCATGTCAGTCATGTCCAATGCTCAGTTCCGGAAGCCATCCACATACACTTCCCGTTCTCAGTGAGCCGGTCCGCTACAGTCAGACCAGAAGTGCCACCTCCAACGACAATATAGTCGTACTCAGGCAGCAGCTGGTCAGCCCTCTCGACGAGGGTCGAGGAGGTCACCGGGCGGCCAGGGTAGGCATTGACGGCACTGAGGAGGTGCAGCAAGGCACCAGCAGCCAGAGAAAGTTTCGGCAGCGCCATTTTCTCCCGTTTGACACGCTTGACGCGGGCTGGCGAGAAGAAGACTCAATGGCTCGGGACGAGAGACTGCGTATAAGTAGTCGTCACGCACACTCCGCCCTGGCGGGGTGGCCCCTCATCGCCAACGTGTTGGTCAAGAAGGGATCGTTCGAGCCATGCATATTAGCGGATTCTGGAAGGTTTCTTTGCGTAACCTGCCATTCTCCCGGTCGGCGTTGGTTAAGATGCATCGCAAGGTCGCTACGTGTTAAGCTGAACCGACCTTGACCAATGCATCGCTGCAACGCGGGGTTCCATTCTCGGAATTCGGAATATATGCACAGATTTACTCTGCAGCCACACAATTTCACCAGCAGGGCTATGTCTTCCTTTATTTTACATGTCTTTTCAAGTGAATATCATGATCACGAAGCTTGTCGTCATCCTTCATAGTGTTGTCATAACGCATTGATAGGTTAATGTGCCCGGGTACTATACTTGGTAGGGCCAGGTCGTGTAACCCATACTACACAGCAATATAGCCACGAGCAACTGCAGGATCGGCACACATATAGCCGGGGTGCGTTTGTGGGCCGTACGGTGACCCGTACGTTTGGCCGCATAGCGTGTGTGGTGACTGCAACGTCGTGTTGGCGCAATACCTTCTTCGGCCCTAGCCAGCAGTCCCGCATGACGCCACCCTCAACCGGGGTAATATTGATAACCTCTTTTTGAACTGTTTACCAGGATCGAGTCCTACCCTCGCAAACATGGCCACCATCCCAGGGCCGAGTTCATGGACATTTGCACATCATGTTGGACAAACCAGATGTTAAGGGGGTAAATAGCATCGAGAATATAGAACGGAATCTAAGTCATTGAGAGTCTGTATAAGACGCATCAGTGTTTGCTTCGATGCTTTTCCATGCAGCTGAGCTATGTTGTTGTTCAGCATCAATGTCGTAGCATTGAAATAGCTATAACGGCAAGACAAACGTATGCTCAAAGGTCCACTGCCTACAGGCTCTCTTGGCACGAGCTACACATCTCGCCAACTAACCTCATTGGTCACTAACAATACCGTACCATTACGTGCAAATCAAGACCTTCAAGCCTGCTGATATGCTAATATATACAATTCCTATCGTACAATCTCGGTCTCGCTCACCCAAATTATCCCTTATTCATACCGATCGCTCTCATGGCTCACTGGGCGATACAAGAAATAGTCAAATATTGCCCTCGCCGCAGTTCCATTCAAGTCTGACGCCGCAACGCCTATCATCGCCCCGGTAAAGCTCCCATGCTCCTTATGTCCTCCACACTCATCCGACACAATGCTCGCATCCAACACTGGACCGATCTTCTTCAACTCCTCCTCTACCTCAAGTGCATAATAAAATTGCAGCTGTTTCCCTCCTCGAATGGTCACTGCTAGCCGGACCTTCCCCTCCTGTGGTATGGGGATTGGCTCGCCTGGGAAGGGAAACCGCAAGTTGCTGTCTGGCCAGGAGCCTTCTGATGACATAATCTGCAGCTCGCGCTGGCCGTTTGAGTGCGCAGTGATGGTGAGGTAGAAGAAGTTATACCGGCAGTAGTAAACCGTCAACCCGGCGAACTGACGCTCGTCGGTTGGGTTGAAGTCGATGACTGTCTCCGCGTCAAGAGAAAAGTGCTCGATGCGACGGGCAACGAGGGCTTGTTCGAACCACGACCCGATGCTTTCACGTCCGGTGAGGACTAACTTACCCTCAGGGTTGGTCTCGAAGATACGTTCTGGTTCTGGCGTACGCAGCCATTGGAAGTCTTTGGGCAAGCCGGTTTCGAAAGTGTATATCTTCTCAGCCCAGTACTTCGCCTCATCCCTTGCGGCAGGCAAGTCAACCCACAGACTTGGTACTGGCCCATCTTTGACATACAACCATCCATCCTCGGCCCAGTAACACTCTTGGATAGCTGTTTCCCTGCCGAGGACACATCTCCTTCTCTGGGTTACCGGCCGGCCGGTGAGATGGACGAGGTAGGTTCTTCCATCTGGGGTATCGACGATATCTCCATGCCCTGCCCTCTGCAGCGCAGAACGGGGATGGTCTTTTGACGTAAGGATGTGCTTTTGAGGATGGACTTCATACGGGCCCCAGATATTCCTCGACCTAGCGAGAGTGCAGGCGTGGTCATAGCCCGTTCCACCTTCTGCCGTCAAAAGATAGTACCACCCGTTGCGTTTATACAAATGGGGTCCCTCCACGAGGGCCAGATCGGTGCCATAAAAGATGGTTTTCCTTGGCCCAACAACTTTCCCCTGAATGGGATCAAACTCCTGCAGCGCAATACCCGCAAAGTAGTGCGGCCTTTGTCGATGATCCCATAGCATGTTGACAAGCCACTTCTTCCCTGTATCCAGGTCGTGAAATAGCGAGGGGTCAAATCCCGAGCTGTTTAAGTAGATTGGATCCGACCATGGCCCCGTGATATCCCTCGCCGTAACGACGTAATTCGGGGTATCCTTAAACGATCCATCCTTCCTCTTGACGTCTGTATATACCAACCAAAACTTCTCTCCGTCATGGCTCAGACATGGTGCCCAGATGCCACAGCTGTCTGGGTTACCGCGCATGTCGAGCTGGGACTTGCGGGACAAGGGCCGAACAATCACTTCCCAATTGGCAAGGTCCCGGGAATGGTGAATTTGCACGCCTGGGTACCATTCGAAAGTTGACGTGGCAATATAATAGTCTTCCCCGACGCGTAGGACCGAGGGGTCGGGGTTGAAGCCTGGGAGGATGGGGTTGCGCACTAGGGGCATGGTGAAAATCGTCGATGGTACGGTGTTGGTCTTAACGCTCTGGTGTAAGTGCTCAATATTACGCGGTCTCGGGCTTGGGCCTCGCGAGTGCTGCAAACCAACGGTAACGTTTGAGTAGAGGCGATTGAGCTCGATTACGACGGTGACGTCGAGCATGCAAGGGGACCACGCAAAGTTGGCAATGTGGTCAGCCAGCCTGGCGGGGAAGCTCTTATCCTCTTCATCGGAGGTCAGGTACCAGGATGCGGAGGATGATCACCGATGATGACAGCTCCACTCCCCGTATTTAGCCGGGACGGATCGAAGTTCTGGAAAAGCTGGCAAAGCCGACCGGGCGGGGTCCGGGGTCGAGCCGACTGGAGCGGATGCACAGGGAATGCCAAGCGTGACATCATGGAGCACGAGGAATTTCACCAGGGGATTCACCGAGTGTAGTGGTTGCCTAACAGTTGTAAGTCGGTGGGATTCGGCCGGTTAAGTCGGCAATTACAGGCAGTTGGTGAGGCTGTCCCTATCGACCACCGAGACTTTTCGCAAGGTTAAGACGAACAGATCAGTGTGTTAAAGTTCAGCATAAGCCGCCTCTCGCTACACTTTGGTGTCATTGGAACTCTTGCACGTGGCTCACAATCTAAGGCCGCTCCGTCAGCGCCTGGCTTGAGCCATCTGCCCACTATTCCGCCCCTGGACTTCCTCCTAACACGTCAAATGTTGATATCCATCCACGCATGTACTGGGGCTCCAGATTGGTGGCAATCAACCACAGGCATATCTGACCTAATTGCATATGGAGTGTTGTGGTAAATAAGCAGTTGCAATGGAGCGACGCCCAAAAGGGCACACCAAAATAATATAGAACCGCAAGGCAATGGCGGGTGCGTTCAGCAACATTAGATATTGTATTACCTGACAGCATATTAGTCATATATATCCGGAACTCTAGTGCCCAAACCTTTATCTTAGCCAAACTACCAGCAAATGTCAGGAATTCTAAGCCTTCGCACCTTATTAAGCCACCAAGGAGACGACGACACCCAGTAGGCCCAATACCCATGCCACACTGAGCCGAGTACCCAGAGACTCAGGATTGACCCCAGCTGCCTGGCGTCCCAGGTACCAGTTCCCAATATCTGTAAGTTGCCCATCAGCAGTGAGCATGGCCGCATTAGGGCCGACGTTCGACACGTCACTGCGGAAGGCGCCAAACAGAGAATACCGCTCGACCTCCTCCAGACGGTCCATATACTCGGCCGAGATGTTGTAGAATGCCTGAGTCTCGGCGAGAGAGGCATGTGCGAGATTGTACTCGGTCACCCAGACCGTTTTGTTGGGAAAACTTTTGACTCTGTCAGTCTTTCGGCTGCAAAGAGAAAAGTCAGGACACGGGAGACTTACGTAGCAACATACTCCCCCAGATGACTCGCCAGCCCCTCGAAGTTCCCATACCAATGGACCGTCACAAAGTCATACGTGCAATTCCTGCTCTCTTTTTCCGTGCTCACTAGCTTCCTGCACTCCTCTAGAAAACTTTTCAACCACACCAAGCCCGAAGGCGCACCCGTTGTAGCCGGCAACCCAACCCTAATCCCCATCTCCTGCAGCGGCATCAGATTGCTCACCCACACCTTCGCCGCGTGAGCAGGCTCAATATCACTCCCGCCCCACTCCCACGGCCCATCCGGCTCGTTGAACGACAGCACATTGGTGATGTTAATCCCTTTCTTAACTAGCCCTTTTATCGTCTCCAAGAAAGTGGTGTCACTCGCGTCTTCGGGTGCGCCCCACATCATGGGGACGAACTCGAACTCGGACTGGGAGAAGGACTCAGAGAAGGTCGGCTCGGGCTCGGCTTTGTAGTTGTAGTACCATGTTAGGCAGGATGGCTGGGTGATCCAGATGGTGTCGTCGACACGGGTCGTATCGTTGGGGGTGAAGGCGAGGCCGCGCTTGGGGGAGGCGAGGGGCCCTGCTGCTGCTGAGAGGGACCAGCCCAGAGCCGCCAACGCTACAATGGCTTTGAGGGAGGTCATGATATGGATGGGGGTTGAGTGTGCTGATCGATCCGGTCGAGCGGTGTTTAGGGGCGGACTCGACTTCACACGCAAAAGTGTCAGTGGAGTCGGAAGAAATTGAAGCGAGCGTGATCCACTGGTGCTGTCAACTGGACGATAAACGAAGGGGTCATCGACAGCGTAACTGGAGAAGAAGTCGAAAAAAGCGACGGATTTCGGAGTCTCAACCTGTCAAGCAATGTGGCTGAGGGGACTGCAGCAACATCGTCTCTGAGTTGAAGGGAGACAATGACATCTGCGATTCCGTGATGCTGCGTGCCAATGCTTGGCGTCAGCCTCTACCGAGGCTAAACCATCATTGGTCTAGCGCAGAATGGCCGAGGACGCTAAGCTTTGTCATGCCCAGGACACAATGATTTCCAGAAATTTGGACGGGATTCCTGCCGTCCTCGAGGTACAGACGAACACTGCACCCTAGAACAAATCTGGGGTGGCGTAGATCGTCGATATCAGACCCACAGCCGGGTTGCCAGCTCGGTGATATGACAGGAGGGGCGGCTAACTTTGCGGGGAACTGCATCGCCGCTACGTTTCTTCCAGGCCGATTTGTGGGTTCAAGCGGCCAGCGTTTGCCAGGTAACCGAGCGCTGAGTAGTGGCATCAGTCGGGGATGGACGTTTCGCGGACATCAAGTCTCTTGTTGGTTTCAGGGCCTCAGCGCTAAAAGTTCATGGTGAAAGATGAGACGAGGAGATTGCAAAAGTGACTTGATGCTCATCCAAAGCGGATGAAAATAGTCAAGGACTTCATCCAAAGAAAGCAGTTGAGCCACTGCAGCAATGGTCACTTACAGCTGGAAATCGATGCCCGCAACTGCCGACAGTGGAGCTGTGGTTGTTGGAAGTTCCACAGCGTGGCAGCAGACTAGCGAATGTCCGGTATGGAAACGGCCCCTGCGTCCAACTGTGTCCTGGAGCCTTGTCCAATGGTGACCCCATGCTTAGTGGGCGGGCCAGTCGTCCCGCGTACAACCGAAGCCGTAACTCGGCTCGGGTCACTTTACCCCAAGGATATGGAGGACAGCCACGGTCCCTGACAAAATCCGAAAGATGCCTCGGCAAACCGCTCCCCACCGTTCACAGTGAATTGCAATCGTGCCGTGTATTTGTATTTGCCCCATCTCATTTTTGCTGTCAGCATCATCATCTCCGGCCATCTTGTTTCCAGCGCCATCTTACTGTAATCTTCACCGTCACACGCCTTCGTCTCGTGATACCCATCCCCAAATCAGACACAATGGCCGCCGAGCGTCTTGGTTCCATCCTCAAGCACCTATCACCCAACAGCGCGGTGAGCAAGATGTGTGTCTTTACTTGGGAAACTTGCCGTCAACGTTCCGCTAAAACAGCCACAGCACCGCCAAGAACCCCGATGATATTGTCATCACTCTGGCCGTCCGTACCCCGCTGTGCAAGGCCAAGAAGGGCGGCTTCAAGGACACCACTCTTGAGTACATGATCTATGCCCTCCTCAAAGAGGTCCGGGAGCGCAGCAAGCTCGACCCTGCTCTCGTTGAGGATATTGCTCTGGGCAATGTACGTGTCCTACTCGCCTGATATTCTCTAGAGCGCTCACTAACAAATACAGGTCTCCGATGGTAAGGCCTCCTACAAGCTCCGTGCGGCGGCTCTGGCCGCCGGCTTCCCTAACACGACCTCGTGTTACTCCCTCAACCGCTTCTGCTCGTCCGGTCTCAAGGCGGTCGCCGACATCGCGCACGCCATCAGCAACGGCTCAATCGAGATCGGTATCGCCATGGGCGCCGAGAGCATGACCATCGGCGGCGACGCCCTTGAGAAGCCCTTCGACGAGGAGGTCACCAAGCATTCGCAGGAGTCGGTCGACTGCATGCAGCCCATGGGTTGGACGAGCGAGAACGTGGCGCGCGATTTTGGCGTCACCCGTCAGATGATGGACGAGTATGCAGCGGAGAGCTTCCAGCGCGCTGAGAAGGCACAGAAGGCCGGTCTGTTTGATGACGAGATTGTGCCCATCAAGACCAGGATCAAGGATGCCAACGGCCAGTGGCAGGAGGTTACTCTGACCAAGGATGATGGTATTCGCTATGGCACTACTGTTGAGGCCCTCAGCAAAATCCGCTCGGCCTTTCCTCAGTGGGGTCCGACAACTACTGGCGGCAACGCCAGCCAGGTTACTGATGGCGGTAAGCTCCTTATCCTTTTCCCAACATACCGCAATAATCTAATGTATGTCAGCTGCCGCCGTCCTCCTCATGAAGCGCTCGACTGCCATCAAGCTGGGCCAGCCCATCCTCGGTAAGTACGTAGGCTCGACCGTGGCCGGCCTGGCCCCTCGAATTATGGGCATCGGTCCCACTGTTGCCATCCCCAAGCTGCTGGCCCAGCACAACCTCACCCTCAACGACATTGACGTCATCGAGATCAACGAGGCCTTCGCCAGCATGGCAGTCTACTGCCGCGACAAGCTCGGCCTGGACTGGGCCAAGATGAACCCCCGCGGTGGTGCTATTGCCCTAGGTCACCCTCTGGGTGCTACTGGTGCTCGTCAGATCGTTACCGGCTTGAGCGAGTGCCGGAAGACCGGGAAGAAGATTCTGCTCACGAGTATGTGCATTGGTACGGGTATGGGCATGGCAGGGTTGTTTGTGAACGAGCAGTAAATGGTGAGGGGACGGAGAGGGCGATAATAACGACGGATGATGAGCATACATAATGTCTTTTTTTCTCGTTTGCGTATGTCTGGGCCAGCGTCCATGGATTATGGAATAGACCGTTTCTGTCATCACCTTTGAGTTCTAAGCCTCTGGGTCTGTAACCAGCCAGTTAGAGAGGAAGTCGCCATTACTCCCATGAGAAAATTACCTAGGCACGTCCAAGCAAATGATGTACAGCGAATCCAATCATGCGTGATACTACAGCTGCTATACCTAGTCTAGCCCATCCCATGCAAGGACATGTCATACATTGTTAAAGTCCAGGTGTTGAACCAACGCCAGGGCACCCTGCCCTATTCAATCATAGTTGTTTAGCTGAAGAGAGCAGCTTTTCGAATGCCGCCGGGGTCTGTCAAAGTTAGCGTCAAGCTCAAATTTTTGATCGGGCGGGGGACCTACATCGGACTTAACGATACCCTGGTTCGACAGATACTTGAGCACACCCTTGATCACCTCCATCTGCTCGTCGGCCGTCAACTCCATAATCGCCAGCTCCATAACATGACTGACCGACGACCGTTTAAACGCAATAAATGTGTGGTAATAGATGTAGGCAAACAAGCCCATGATAAACTGGCAGTCCATACGATCTGTCATGCCACCATGGCCAGGGATCGAGTCGCCAAAGTCTTTGATCTTGAATGTGCGCTTGAGGCCTGAGGCAAAGAAGCCGCCGAAGGGGGCAATCAGCGACGCGAAGCTGGCCCAGAAGAAAGCGTGGAACTGCATCGGAGCGATGGTCACGCTGATGGAGTAGTTGGGGGGGAGGAAAAACAGCTCGGGCGTTGTGTAGGTACGGGGGATGAACACTGGGTTGGGCTCGCACTCAAGGCCGGTGAAGATGTTGGCGCCAAGGTTCGTTGCTGGGCAGATAAAGTACTTGGAGCGCAGCAGCAGGTTGGTCAAGACGATGCCGAAGAGGATGGTCATGATCCAGGCGCCGACGAAGCCCTCGACTGTCTTCTTGGGGGACAGCTTGATCAGCTGGGTGCGGCCGAAAGTGATGCCGCAGATGTAGGCGAAGATGTCGTTAGTGATGACCAGCGCGGCCGGCAGGAAGAACCAGATCAGGCCCTCGAGCACGTTATTCATGATGAAGTGCGCCTGCACGACGATGAGGAAAAGAGCCATGTGCGTCCAGGCGAACTGAGAGAACTGGAACTTGAGGTGCCCGGCCTTAAGGGAGCCAACGAAGAAGACAAAGCCTGGAGAGTCAGTAGAGTACGGCTACTTCAGACAGGAAACATACCAAAAACGTAAAGTACAAAGCTGATGAAGCGATGGTGCGTCGCTAACGGCAGCAGCACGCGGTCGACCAGAACGATATGCTTCAGATAGTAGATGACGCTCTCGCCATACAAGAAGTACATGGTTGTGGCCAGCCAGTACCAGTTGAGACTCTTGGTCGAGCGCAGGTCGCGGGCCTTGCTCGACAGGTTGGAAATGGAAATGACCTCCTTGAAAGAGACAATCTGAACAGCTGTGATGATGGCCAGCACGTAAACATGACCCATAAAGAGGGCGGCGAAAAAACCACCAATCATGATGAAGGTCCAGAAAGTGCGTGTGATGAAGTTGGCCTTCTTCTTCTCGTACTCGGTCTTGGGGTCCTCGACTCTGGCGGGCTTCGAGAGCTAGGGCCTGTCAGCGACTGCTCCTATATTTTATCCTTGTCAATTCCTACCTCATCGAGGCTCTCGATCGCATCGGCCCGCGACGAACCCTCCTCGCTGGCTTCGCTAAAACTACCGCGGCGGGCCTCGGATTGGCCATTGTGCTTGTGCGGAAACTTGACCCCGCGACGTAGCCTTCCTGTCATGGTGCTGCTAAATTCTTTGGACGTGTACTCTGGGAAGAGTATCGACGCAATATGTCTTGCTCGAGTATCGGAAAAACAGGAGTTGTGGTGAGGTGGTCAACTACAACTTATCTGGCTGAGCTCACAAACGGTCGGAGACGCAAAGACTTGGTTAAACGGTAACGAAGGAGAGCCGGCGCAGATGGGATAAAATGCCTTGGAGAGACCGGCGAGACAACAGGGTCGGGGTGTGCGGTCGAGAGACAGACGCAATGCAGCCGTGGGGTATCTCGCGCCGGCGAACACGCGAAAATATGGCTGGGGGACGGGCACAAGGACAGGCGGATGCGGGTTGGGGCTTCGGGGGTTGAAATTTCGATGGTTTTGAGTCCGACGTCAACTCAGCTTGGCGCCTGTGGGGACGTACCCTGTCTCCAACAGCCTGCCAAGCTAGTCCAGGGCCTGCCGTCAGCAGATGAAACTGAGAGTAGTGAAGGTAGGACAGAATTGGGCCTATCCACCAAATGTGAAGATGGATCCTGTCGCTCGGATAACGGTCTCTCATCAGGCCCCGCGAATGATCTAATATTCAATGACAGCAGCACGGTTGCGTGCTCAAGACATGGCTTAGCTTTGTGGCTGTCAGCGGTATCAAGTGCTGCTGGAAATGGTGGAGTAGCACTATCTATCAGCGAATCACATGAAGCAAATTCCGTTGAGTAGACCCCACATCGACTGTGTTAACGACCCGAAATGGCAGAGACCCACACTGGCCCACATCCGGTCCGATCCGCCAAGACATCCCGCCAAGAGCAGGCCAGCCGGTGCAGGGTGTTTCATCCAACGCGGTCTGGCGCGCAAGTCATTAATGGAGGAATAGTGACGCAACTCCGATTTCAACTCAACAACAGCCAGTTCTCGATAATAACCCAATGGCAGTGCCACATCTGGCAACACTTGAAATAGCGGCCGGCCATGGATGAGTACGAGGATGACACATTCAATGAGCTGGACAACTCGATCCTGCAGGAACTCGAAAACAATGCCATCCAGGCGACACAGGCGAAGCTCGCCCAGACCCAAGGACTAGCCCAGTCGCAGTTCCAGTTCTGCCCTCCGCAGGCTCAATTCAGGCCTATCCAACCGATCCAACCCCCCCGACGGCCGCAAACTCAACTGCAGCAACAACACAATGTGTCCGACTATGGTCTTGACGATGACGACTTTGACGATACCATTGTCATCGACGAATCAGCGCGGTTACCCCCACGGACAGCGATTGAGAAGACCATTTCACAAAACCAGCCCCGCCTCGCTGCTGTCGCTGGAGGGACACAACGATGGAACCAACATCTCCCACAGCCGAAGCCGACTTATCCCCCGAGACCCCAATTTCGTCGCTTCCCACAGCAGAGCCCTCAAACATTTTCCTCACCGCGATACCCTCCTAACTCTTCCCGACCGCAGCCTCACCATCTCCTTCAGCCATCCCAGTTCTCCCGTCCAGCGCCCTTCGTCCCTCGTCCAAGCCCTCCTGTCCGTCCTCCACAGGTAGCTTACCCCTTCCAGCCATCTCAACCTCCCCACGCCGGCAACCAAAATGATCTCATTGCCGAGCTCACAGCGAAGCTCAACGCCCTCGAGCAAGAGCTGATCACCGCCCGAGGCGAGGCATCCATTCTACGATCCAAGTACGACAAAGCCCAAGCCGCGCACTATGCAGAGCTCGCCGCGCTCAAAAAGAAAACGGCTGAGCAATTGGCTAAACAAGAGCGTCTGATCGAGGAGGCACGCGCGGCCGAGAAAATGGCCACCACCGAGCTGCAGTTTGCGCGTCAGGATCTTAGAGAGGAACTGACCCGGACAAAGGCAAGGAGGAAGGATAAGGATGGAGGAGCAGGACCATCAACGCCGAGGAAGAATCGAGCCTGGGGTGTGCCGGATGGATTTGATGATGTGGAGATACTGGGGACGAGCCCAAATAAAGGGCAGGCTAGGAGGAGAGAAGCTGCAGGGGATCGGACACCAACCAAAAAGAGGAAGCGGCCGGTTGTTGATAGCCCGACATTTGCGCTAGAGACGGAGGGGGGAGATGTACAGGTCATCAAGGCGCCTAAGCCGGCTCCAGTTATGTTAAGTTCTAGGCCCGGGTTGTCGTTTGATGTAAGTTGATACCTACGACTGCGTGGGTGTGCATGGCTGACAGCACAGTTCCTCCGGGTTATCATAGACCACGGTACGGTCCGAGAGCAACCACCTACTTTCGACCTGCTGTCGCGGTTCTCTTTCCCGTCCGACCCGACTCAGTCCTTCTCATCCATCATCTTCCAAAAACTGCCAAAAATTGGCGATTCGCATGATCCATTGCGGCTATTGGCCGACTTTGTCGAGCTGATTATTGACCTGTGGCAACGCTGCCTGTCGGAGCGATATCATACTCCGATCTACTACTTGGCTTCACTCGCTCTCTACACCCTATTACTGAACACAGAGAGCGTCGCGCCGCATATTATTTCGTCGCTGATCCCAGTTTGTGCGACCACTTGTCGGCTGGTGGCTCTCCCCCGGCTGAATAGTGTTGATGGGAACTTGGCTGAGCATCCTGACCCAGCAGTGCGCCAGCTGCTTTCTGAGATTGATGTCGGACAGTGCTTGTCACTGCTGCATCTCGCTGCTCTAGGCTGCCTATCCCCACCAGTGGATGACGGTGACAACACGCAGCAACCTAAAACTTCTACTCAAACCCAGTTTTGGCGGACCATGGAGCTTGACTTTGTGCTCCTGATGTTGTCGCCTAAGCACCCTGAGACTGAATGGTTGCAAATGCTAAACCTGCTGTGGACATCCGTCACTCCGGACAGCCTAGGCCCCATCCCGTCTTTTGCGACGGACCAGTCGGCGGGCAGTGAGCGACCAGGAGATATCCACACAACCACTGGCATCGCTGCCATGGTCATTGACTGTGTCTCGTCTTTCTTGTGCGAGCCACCTCTGTGGGCTACGCCTGGCACAATTAAGGACGCAGGGGTACGGATTGCTGCGGTTCAGACCCTGACGATGTTTGCTACCAGCCCATTCGGAGCAATGCAGCTCGCTATGAGCGACGTTGCAATCCCCCGTTTAGTAACTGTCCTCTCCTGGGCAATTGACCGGCTCTACGACATGGATGTGGAGTTCCCCCTACGCCCCGAGAAGAGGCCTTTGTTTGATGAAGACGAAATGCAGCATGATTGTCCCAAACAATCCGAAGCTGATGACAACGAAGAGAGTCACGAGCCAGATCCAATGACCCTCTTCTGCCGACTCATCGCCGAAACCACCAAACTGCTGCACTACCTCGCAACTGACTCACGCACGGCCAACGTGGCTAACCTGGCGGGCAAGCTGGCGGCATCGTATGGCGGATCACAGCGGCATTTGATCAGTTTGGCACGGCTTAATTTTGCTGAGGAAGATTTGATCTTTGAGGCGGGGATCGATGCAGAAACGATTGAGCTTGCACATGATTTGATCGAGTTGGCGGTTACGCCGGATGAGGGGAGGGAGGTTGTTGAGGTTTTCGGCTAATCGAGTTATTGAGCTAAGGCCCTGGGAATGTTGTTGTGGCTGCCATGATGGTGCAGACATAATGCTTGGACGGTGTGGTAATGTGCAACTCCGGTATGGATAGGATTTACGAGTAAATGATACCTGATACCCTAGGTACTCACTATTTTTTGCAAAACCGAATTAACCTTCTCAGAATCAATTGATCTTTTTCTTTCACCTCTCTTCTCGTCCTTCCCATGCAACCCATCAACTGGCAAACCTTCTTCGTGAAGGTTACCCACGCAGCGAATCTAACGCGGCTCTGACCAACAGAAACCCTTCCCCACCACCCTGATTGGCCACCCGCCCATTTTAGCAAGATCACGTGCAACGCAGAACCAGCGATCCAGGCATTCGCCAAGCCTTGATGTGTGACAATGCCCCGCCATCCGATCTCAAGTAATTCCCACTGAAAAGTCGACAGGACCTCGCTTCTTGGCCGACCAAGCTTTCTTTTGTCTTTTCTAGACTGCATGCATCTCGACTTAGGGAGCCGTCCCCTCGATGGCTTTCAATTGCGACGGAAGAGCGCAGCTTCACTCTGTGGCACTGCAGTTGGTCGATTGTACTCCAGCGCCGTGTTGAACGGCCAACATCTACTTACAATCCCAACTCTTACACCTCATCGTCATCATCATCGATACCATTCCCGTTGTTTCTGATCGATGTCACTCGATCACCAACCCACCATGACTTCCAATTCGAATTCCAGTTCCGGTCGCGACCATGCCCCCCTGCACCCGAGCCATCTCCGACAAGCCTTTACTCCGTCATCCTACGGCTCGACGGACGACTCTTCCTCGACTCGCAGCGCACCTTCACTCCACAGCCGCGCCGGGCCCAGCACCGAGCGCCCTACCGAAGCAACTGCTCTGCTAGAGTCAGCACTCAACTTCCGTGAGCCGCCTCACGAAGGCCCATGTTACCATGGCGTGTTCTCGCCTCGGCCCACGAGTCCTGTCAACAGTGTCCAGGGAGACCTGTCTACTCCGTCGGGTGACGAAGAACCTGATGGAACCATGACCCTGGGGCAGAGGAAAACGAAGAGCTGGAGGACGAAAATTGCCGCCAAGATCAAAAGCAAGAAGATCAGCAGCTCAAGGAGACTCGCGCAACGATATGGGGTGGAGGATTCCGCCTGGATGTGAGTCCCCTTGTTCTTCAGGGACATATTCCCCCGCTAACGAAACAGGTACCTATCCTACTACATGCCCGTCCTCAATTGGGCTCGCGAGTACTCCTGGTCCTACTTCAAAGGCGACTTTGTTGCCGCGCTTACGGTCGCGGGAATGTATGTTCCCATGGCGCTATCCTTAGCGGACAACCTCGCCCATGTCCCACCGATCAACGGCCTCTACTCCTTCGTATTCAACCCTCTTGTCTACGCTTTGCTGGGCAGCTCCCCATCTATGATTGTTGGCCCCGAGGCCGCGGGATCTTTGCTCGTCGGTACGGTCATTAAGGGAGCTGTGGACCGCAATGGCGGGGATCATGATGCGATGCTGCATGCCAAGTTGTGCGGCATTGTGTCTGGTATTGCTGGCGCGATGGTCTTTATTGCAGGCCTGGCTCGCCTCGGGTTCCTGGACAGCGTCCTCTCCCGTCCCTTCCTCCGCGGTTTCATCAGCGCAATCGGCATCGTCATCGCCGTCGACCAGCTCATTCCCGAGCTGGGGCTCAGCATCCTTGCGGACCAGGAGCATGTCGGACACAGTAGTAGTGTCGACAAGGTGACGTTTATTTTCCGAAATCTGCACAACGTGCATACTCTTAGCTTCGCCGTCGCGGCAACGAGCTTTGTCGTCATTATGGTCTGTCGCGAGATTAAGCGTCGCTTGCAGCCAAGGTATCCTGGAGTGGCGTACATTCCGGATCGGTTCCTTGTCGTTGTTTTATCTGCCTTTCTAGCGTACCAGTTCAAGTGGGACACGGCAGGTGTTGCCGTACTCGGCAAGGTTGAGGCAGCAAGTGGGCATGTGTTCAAGTTCCGTTGGCCGTTGCAGCCGGCTAACCTGCAATACATCCGTGACTCGATGAGCACATCCTTCTTGATTGCGTTGTTGGGGTTCTTCGAGTCATCTGTTGCGGCCAAGAGCTTGGGCGGGGAAGGGTTCGCCGGGATTCAGTTAAGTCCGAATCGGGAGTTGGTCGCGCTGGGAGCAGCGAATCTTGTGGGCGGGTGCTTTGCCAGTTTGCCCGCTTTTGGGGGGTATGGTAGGAGTAAGGTAAATAAATCAACGGGAGGGAGGACGCCGATGACCTCTATCATTTTGAGTGGGCTTACGCTCTTTACGATCTTGTTTTTGTTGCCTTACCTTTACTACCTACCGGTAAGCCTCATAACCTCCAGAGACAATGGACACAGCTAACTGCCTCAGAAACCCGTCCTCTCGTCGCTCATCAGTGTCGTCGCCTGGTCCCTTATCGAAGAATGCCCTTACGACATCCACTTCTTCCTCAAGATCCGCGCTTGGAAAGAACTCGGCCTTATGGCTATCATCCTGCTTACTACCATCTTCTTTTCTCTCACTGCCGGCATGGCCATTGGTGTTGGCTTGTCCTTGTTGCAAGTCATTCGCCATGCGACACGCCCCCGCATACAGATCCTCGGCCGGATTCCTGGCACCGACCGATTTGAGAACGCTGAGGCGAACCCTGACCGGCTAGAGTTTATTGAGGGGTGTCTCATTGTGAAGATTCCAGAACCACTGACCTTCGCAAACACGGGCGAGCTTAAAACGCGTCTGCGCAGGCTAGAGCGCTATGGCACCAGTCTGGCTCATCCTGCTCTGCCTAGGTTGAGGAGAGAAGACTGGAATAGGAATATCATCTTCGATATTCATGGGGTTACGTCATTGGATGGAAGTGGTGTACAAGTGTTGGAAGAAATTGTGAGAGGGTACAGGGAGAGAAGAGTAAGGGTCATTTTTAGTCGGGGACCGGGGCCCGACTCGAAGGTTGGGAGGTTGCTCAGGAGGAGTGGTATCGTTGAGCTGGTTGGAGAGCACCACTTCGTGAACGATGTGCACGAAGCTTTGAAGTTGACTGAAGCCGAGGAGATGGGTAGGGCTGACAGGGCATAGGACCACCTTTCACCCTACGATTACGACGACTCCTGGGACGATGACACGTGTATCATACCTTTTTCTAGACCGATGATAGATTTTGATAGAGGACATCCCTGTTCATCACACTGTGATTAGACATTCAGGAGGAGGCTGAGCTTCCTCTGAGACCTCTGAGCCCTAGCCCTCTCCAAACGGGGCATGCTCTGCGACACAGCCCCTTCTACTTAACCCCTCTCTACTAACTGGGACTTGCTTACAGCTCATTCAGCTTCAACTTCAGCTTCACATTCCTCACACAACATCCCATTACTTAAATCGACATGTCAACGCCTTCACTGACCCGACGCGACCGCATCCTCGGCGCCCTCCTAGGGGTCCACGCCGGCGACTCTCTCGGCGCAACCCTCGAGTTCCAGGGCTGGTGGAACATCCACTGCATGTTCCCCAACGGCCTACGCGACATCATCGGCGGAGGGCATTTCTCCTGGCCCGCGGGGCACGCAACCGACGACACCGACTTAACGCGGGCAGTCCTCCTCGCATATCGAGACGTCGCACGGGCCAAAAAAAAGGGGAAAGAAAATGATGTGGTGAAGATCGCGGCGGAATATATGCTTGATTGGCTTGACGGGCGGGACTGGCCTGGTCGGGTGAAGGGATCAAGACCGTGTGATGTGGGCGGGGCAACGGTCGAGGGGTTGGAGAGGTATAGACAGACCAGGGACCCGGCTGCAGCCGGAGCAGGGGAAGGCAGGGCGGGGAACGGGTCGTTGATGAGATGCATTCCGACGGGGCTGTTCCAGAGGGAGTGGGGAAGCCTGTGGGATGAGAGTGTTGCCATTTCAGCGGTCACGCATGATGATTTGGTGTGTACTTTCTCGTGTGCGGTGTATAATACTGTTGTGGCGGCGCTGGTGGAGGGAAAGAGTGTTGAGGAGGCGTTTCAGGCTGGGATTGGAGCGGTTAGATATACAGAGAGGCTGGCGGGGAAGGAGGAGGATCCGGTTTTCAGGCTGAAGAAGGAAAGGGCGATCAAGAAGGTTGAGCAGGCGTTGGTTACGGGGAGGACGCTCATTAAGGTGGACGATCTGGCGAGAAACGGCCCGGATGGGGCAAGAAATGTGAAGAAGGCGCTGCCATTGGCGGCGAAGGGGTTTGTTTTGGAGTCGTTGACAATCGCGATTGCGGCCCTATTTGACGAAAGGTCGTTGGAGGAGATCCTGATTGATGTGGTGAGATTCGGGGGAGACTCCGATACGAATGGAGCGATTGCAGGGGGCTTGTTAGGCGCAAGGGATGGCGTCGATGCGATTCCAGTGAGATGGAGGGAGAAGTTGCAGTTTCGGGAGGAGTTCGAGAAGGTAGTTGACGAGATACTGAGTGTGGAGTGATGTTTCGGTTAATTCCGAAGATCTTTTCGGTGTAGTTCTCACCTCCTGGAGTTGGAGGGATTCTCGCACAGACAATTTGTTCTCACTTGCCATCTTTGATCAACATTCAAGCCCATTTCTGCATATACAGTCTATTTTCTGCCACATCTTAGGATTTCGGTCTCCTTGGCCTGCCGTTTTGATGACCTTACCGAGTCTCGCCAACGGTAACGAGTACCAAGCCGATCAGTACATTTTCTAGAGATGAATTCTTGACCTTTAGGTTTTCCCAACTTGAATTACATAAAACCATTGTCATTCCAGGCCCTCATGAGCATCTCGGCGTTCTCCCATCATAAACGTGGACTTAGGGGGATAGGAAGTAGTGTGCCATAGGCGAGGGAGGAAATCTCATGGCCGAAAGACCCCAGGGATGTGGATCCCCAGACTTGACACCGAGTCCTCTGAGTTGGAGCCTGGCTGATCAGCGATTGACACCATACATGTGATGCAAAACTCATATCCTAAGATTAGTGTACTAACTTCATCTTTAATATGTACCCTCATAATGCGCTTTCAACATTATTTCCAGGAAGTTGCCAGCTTGGGCTCAAAATTTCATACATTACACGAAAACTTATACCTCAATCGTATCTAGTATGAAGTTCGGGTCGAAATTTTCTGTTGAGTTCAGACATGCAAGCTTCTCACTTTGAAACTACAATAAGTTTGAAGTAATGCTCTGAACCTCAGGGTGTGTGAAATTGGTCAACAGCTTGAATTTCTTGGGCCAGTCCTATGTATTCATCCAGAAATGGAAAGATGCGTCGCAATATCCCACACAGCATTAGTTTCTGAATCCTGCCTAAGATTCTTCGATATCTACACAGTCTAAAGATAAACAGATACATATCAAGGCGTCTGCTCTAATAGGCAGGAGCTAGACCAATATCCCTTCTTAAACCTTACTTTGACTTCTTTCGTGTGTGGGGGATCTGTGAAGCGCCGTTGACGCTGAAGTGCTGTGCTTGTCATGAGACAGTTTCTCGCTCGGGATACTCTCTAAACCCTCTACGTCAAAGGAGGACGCGCTTCAATGACTCTCAGATCGGAGCAATGACCAGAAGCTAATGTAGATGAACAATCGCGATGCTAGAGTCACAATACAAAAGGTGTATCATTGATGTTCTAACGTCAATGCTGACGAGAGGTCAGCCAGGGGGTATAAGACGATGACCGCTCATCCTTCTGCATAGTAATATCCGCATCCTCCATCGACACCAAACACGCGGGATCATCTATCAAGCGAATTATAATGCGTTCCCTTGGACTCCTTCTGCCAGGCATTGCCAGCGCGGCCGCGCTGATCCGCCCTGCCATCTGTTTTGGGTGTCCTGCTGGCCATGCTTACGTTAATGTCAACGCTACTGGCACCATCTTCGACGTCGCTTTCAACCAATAAATCGTGACGGATGGTCCAGGCACCACCATGGCCGATAGCCGCAAGAACTGCCGCTTTAATATCAACTTGTTACAAAGCCACACCTGAATCAGCTTAAAAGATTTAACTCTCGCCCTCCCTTGGACTCAGACATCGAGGTTATCTCATATGTGACAGCTTGGACTGTCACATTTATTAAGTTGAGGAAAGCAAGGCTGTGGTTGAGTTCGTCACGTTATTGTCTCTGATTGAGCCAGAGCGAATCCCCATATCCCTTCTAGCTCTGCTCTTTACCCATAAAGACAAAGCATACGACGTGATTTCGGTATGGTCCGAGTACTGTATACTTGTCCGTAAAAAAGAAACGGGTGTTGATGACATGTACTGACTGCTCCATGGTGAAATGAGAAGATTCTATTGAGGAAAATGATCCCGCTGCATCACACAGAAGCGACAATATTCAGTTGCATTAGAAGATTTTTGCCACAGCCTCTAAAAGACCTATCAAATTGGCGAGCTTTGCTGACAGATGTTGTCAAACTAACAAATGACAGTGTTGCAGGACTTCATAAACACAGCCAGGAAGGAACAATTAATCATCACTACTACATTTGGATCAGAAATTATCACTCTGTAACTGTGACTTTAACTGTAACTTCGATTGTAACTGCCCTCTTTGCCGCCTAATATAAAGTTGTCTTCAATTCTCGAGATCAGTAAGATAATGTCAATTTACAGGTGATAATTCTTTATAAAATAAATTAATATTTTCAATCCACCTTTTCATCTAAGTTTAGATACGATTTTCTTCGTAATCTGGTTTACTAGGAATTGTCATAGTTATAGACTTCAGATCCGAAGAGATAGTGCAATATAGCCGCAAGGGTGCTGAAATGGACCCCCGTCTTCACACCAAACACAACCCCCGTAGCTGTATCATGCACCCATGGCGTGAATATGGAATGGGAATGCATCCTAAGCAGGATATATCGGAACATTTGAGGTGTTGCGTATTGTAGTATAGAAAGTAGAGTATGTACGTTGGTGAGAAGCTCCACGTCGTCTCAGCATAGAGAACCAAAGAACTGTGCAAGTCGGTAAGGTTGCGATATGTTAACGGAATCAATTATCAACCACGGGATTGTGCATTAGTAAGCGAGAACACTTTACACTCGATCACCCAGAGGTTCTCAGGCAGAGATGTGCCTAGCGTATGCGCTAATTTGGTGATACAGAGATGCAGTTGACGTTATGGAGAATGTCACTAGTATCTTTAAGGTTCGTTCACTGATTCCAGGAACTTGGCGTTATGGAGTATTACTTGAGTGCCTAAGGAAGGCCCTCAAAATGGCACCCTTGAAGGTTCAAAAAATATTCCAACAAATCGATGTCCTAAACTTTTTGGAGACTACTTTTAGAAGCTAACGAGTCAATGCCGTTGAAAGTTAAATAGTTATGCTATCAAAAAGAAACATCTAGACTATGAATGAGCAACTAGAGGTCCGATTGAAAACAAGAGCAGGCATAGCAAGCTAGGCAGCATAAGCGAAAGCCTTTTCATTACCCTAAGTCGAAACATTCCCCATATTTCCTGTCTACTAGAATGCGTTAGGCTATGGGCTAACATCCCAATACCTGAGTTTTGGACTGAGAGTCATCCGTCATCATGATAGCCAATGTAAATCAGAGTAAATGATCGATTGTGATAATTCCACTGTTGAGTTTTCATTTTATTGCTCAAATATTTCTTGTATGCCTTTTGCTTCCCTGATGCCGGACGCTGCATTTAGGCAAAACAACTGCCCCGCATATCTGTTGACAAGCACGGTACGAGATTAACCAGTGACACACTCTCGGTATGTGCTATGCGGGTAAAGATGGTGATATCCAGAATATACAGGAATCAGTGGTCTCTCCAAGTGACATTTGGCAGGATATGCATCATATACCTCCAGTCAGCACCTGGAGTGTTCTACTGCTGTGTTATGGCAGACGGCATTTGCAAATTCGGGTTTTCGATATCCAGATACCCTTTTTTTCTGCTTATGTTTGTTTTCTTTTCAAACAAGCACCAACCGATCGTTCCAATTTAATCGTTGGATCCTCTTCAACAATTTACTACCATGGAGCATGTGCCCGCTATTATCACAGTAACGAGCTAGAAGTGATATATGGCGATGGGTGGGACTGAAAAGCAGGGCCTTCAAACTATTCGCCGGGGAAAGCAGATTATATTGCTATTCGTTAGGCAACATTCCATTCGCTGTCTCTTGTGTCATTGGGCAGGGTTATCCTCGAAAGGCAGATCATCCACATCACCCTCGGAGACTCCGTTTGCCCGGGAATGATCATGGTAAAAGGCTCTGCGCCGATAAACATATAAGAGGACACGCTAATCACTGGCCCATGAAACGATGATCCTCAGAAGCTTGACTCAACAACCCCAGGTCCCATATAACTCTACAATTCCTGAAGCCAACGCGATGAAGATCACCACTCTCACCTTCCCTGTCCTCGCCAGCCTTGCTAGAGCCAGCCCTGTCGAGCCGCGACAGTCTTGCCCGCAGGTTCACATCTTCGGCGCGCGCGAGACAACCGTTTCGCAAGCCAACGGCTACGGCACAACTGCGGGGCTCGTCAACATGGTTAAGCAAGCCTTCCCTGGGGCGACCAGCGAAGCCATCGTTTACCCGGCCTGTGGCGGACAAGCGTCATGTGGCGGAATTAGCTACGACCAGTCACAATGGCAGGGCGCTGAGGCTGTTGTCAGGGCTGTGACGGACTTCAACCGGCGGTGCCCTGACACGAAGATTGTGCTCATCGGCTACTCGCAAGGCGGGCAGATCTTTGACAATGCGCTGTGTGGAGGTGCTGGGTCGACATTGTCTGGCTCAGCGCTGCAGGCTGTTAAGGCGGCTATTCTCATGGGTGACCCGCGTTATGTTGCTGGGTTGTCGTACAATGTTGGAACTTGCCAGGCTCAAGGGGTAAGTCATGCCGTCTTTCAAGATAAACACGGACAAGGGTAACTAACAGATGCAGTTCGCTGCTCGCCCACGTGGCTTCCAGTGCTCGCCAGCAGACCCATCCATCATCCAGTCGTACTGCGACTCGACCGATCCGTACTGCTGCAACGGCTACGACGCCAACTCGCATCAGCAATACGTCAATAAGTACGGCCAGCAAGCTTTAGAGTTCATTAAGAGGAAGTTGAATGCCTGAGGTATACATAACACCTTGTACAAAAGGATCGTTCATCTCATGGATATCCCTGAAGCATATACTACATGAAAGTCATCAAGTCATTCTCATCTCCTCTGTTAAAGTGTGCTCGACGCCATGTACACCCTAAGCTGCTCATACGCCTGCTTATACTCCCTTTCAATGACCTGAGCATGCTTCTTGGAGCGTGGAGTGATCGAACACTCAAAGGGGAGAGGAGTAGAGTTGAAACCCTCAGAGTAGGCAAAGCTGTGATTGTCAGCCTAGTTCATCCCTGAGAGAGAAGAAAGGTAGACTTACATATCGACATCAATTTTCTCCCCCTTCTCATTGACAGCAGGCTTGATGTTAAAACCCCAGAGGATACGAGCAGTGTTGATCAAAACAGAATTTGTGCCGAGGTGCATGCCGGGACAGATGCGGCGGCCCCAGCCAAAGGCGCTGTGGCCCAGGTTACCAGGGTACTTGCGCTGCTCGAGAAAGCGCTCGGGACGGAACTCGTGCGGTTCGGGGAAGTCCTTCTCGTTGAGGTGGACTACAAACGTCAGCATTGTCTTTGGCACGTGAAGCCAGCAATGGGACTTACTGCTCCATAGAGGGGCAATGATCGTGCTGCCCTTAGGGATGAACCAGCCACGATAATAGTCGTCGGCGGTGCTAGCATGGGGAGTGCCACCCAAAACAGCAACGGGCCGCCACCTTAGGGTCTCAGCGACGATGGCCCGGATGTAAGGCAGGTTTCTGAGATCGTCGAACGTGGGTAGCCTGTCGGGGCCAACAACCAGATCAAGTTCTTCCTGAGCCTTGGGAATAAATCTGTGGCCAAACTTGACGCATGCAAGCAAAAAGCTAGCCAAAGAACCAGCGGACTGAGAGCGTTAGCTCAAGTCAGTGCCAACATCTAGGATGACCTACCGTCTCAACACCAGCACCAAATGGCGACCCGGCGGTGTAAGCAATCTCAAGATCTGTCATGCCCAGATTCTTCTGCTCATCCAAAAGATGCTTGGCGAAGCAATCCGGCAGCTTTCCAGCAGCCAGCCGCTTCTTAACATCCTCCATCAAGCCGGTATACATCTCGATATCCTTCCTGCGCTGCTCAAGGACCTCCCGCTTCCATGGCGCAAGGAAGCTCGGGACGTGTTTGAGCAGGGGGTACCGTTCGACGGCATATTTGCCTGGAATACTGCGAAAAATTAGCCAGTCATTAGTGGGTGCGTTTGAAGAGGACCTACTTAACAAGAGTGAGCCGGGTCATCGACTCAGCGTTCATGCGGACGACCTTGTCAGTCTTGACGTCCTCCACTCGCCTGCCATAAGTTACAGTAACAATAACGGAAGCCGCATAACGCTCCAGATGCTCTCGGAAGTTCTTTGGGTCGTGGAGCAGGTCTTGCATAAGCACCTTCGACTCGAGACTTTGAATCGGACGGTACATCTCGCTTTGGCGCTGCATGAACCCGCTGTGCAGGAGCTTCCTCCAGCGCCTCCAGAAGGGAGAGTACGGCGCCATCAGACCGCGTAAGCCACCAGAGAGTAGCTCACTGCCCATGATGAAGCGGGGGCGTGAGGAGAATATGGCGCCGCGCTTCTCAAGGAGGTCCCAGGCCGCCTGGGCCGAACCCAAGACCACTGTCGGCGTTGGGCCCATCTGCAGATACACGACATCTCCATACTGCTGATGCAGTTCCTTGAACCACAGCCATGGCTTCTTGATACCGGTTTTGATGGATTTTGGTCCTGGTGGGAGTTCGTTGCGATGGGCCCACAGTCTCCATTGTTGACGTAGCTGGATTCAGGGGTAAGAGGTTAGGGTTAACGCAGAGTTGCGCGTTGGCGGGGTAACGAGAATCAAAAACCGGAGAAACATACCCGGGGTAAGTCCAGTGCGAGATATGTGAGGGCAATAGCAAGCCCTAAACTGATCAAGATCTCACTCAACATGGTGGCGACACAACCCATGACATACACACACAAACACGAGAATTTCTCGCCGATGAGGCCAAGTCACCGGGGGAGTGGTAACGCCTCCCAGCCAACAACGGCACGGGCTGGGCTTCGCTAAAAATAAGAACTCTCCGGGGCTGGTGACATCTCCAACTGCCGCAGCGTGCCGCAAGCCCAGCTTCGCTCGATGTGTTCTTGGCAAATCTCTAATCTCTGCCGTTGGGCTCTCTCCGCACTAGGATCACCAGACATTCCCGGGTGCCGGGTACTGGAGCCCGATTAGCGCCGTTCGGCAATCTCTGAGATTCGCCGGCGCCGCAGCAGCTGACCACTCTGCCTGTGCCATGATCGTTGTTGCAGCATCATGATGTAGGAGGAGGATTGACGGCTTTGGTTTCGCTGCGCTGCAAGTGGCGGTGTTAGTCAAGACTTACACAGGCATCAGCCAAGGGTCAAGTGATGTGGCACACAGGTGCTGGGGACTTAATTCCACGATTTAAACTCTTAGAATATTCAAGCTCAAAACTATAGCCTTTAAGCTAAGTCCGTGGGGCCTTCCCCGGCATCTCAATCCTCACCCCGCAATATAGGCACTTGGCCTCACTGGTCCCGACAAATGTTCAATCTTCACTGACCCCACCGCCTAATCAGTCAGAGACGACCACACTCAGCGCCAACCGCATGTTCACACCGAAGAATAAGGCAAGCTTTTGGTTTACTATCATCTTCTTGAATCCCTGGGATGAGCAGTTACATTTTCGCAGGAAAAGCACCTCACTATCTCTGGCGTTGGCCGGGTTCAGGATTGCAGCCATGCTTGGATATCCGGCCAGAACGGGCACGAGGAGGCTTCGTTTTGTGGAAACTCCTAAGTCGCAGAGTCAGCTCTCCAACAGCCTCTCGCTCGTGGGCAGACAGGATAGGAGTGCTGACTCGGGAGGAGTTGGCAAACTCTCGTTGCAACTGCGTACTCTCGCTTAGGATGGATGAATGAATTTAATTTCATCGACCGGCTCCACCCTTGTGAGTGCCAAGTCGTGTTCGCGGCCACGACGAGCAAAAGCTACATTATTAGACTATGTACATGTTGAGCCTCTCTTCGAAGGCATGGTCAGCTTCATTCTGCCATGGGTCTGCGAAGTTGCCAAGGGCAACATTTCCCGATAAACGGGACTCCTGAACAGCTGAGTGAAAAGCTGCCAATTCCTGAAATGTTCGACGAACTCTCAATGGCTGCTGCCAAGTACGGGGTCCTCAGTCTCGCTCAGGTCATGATAGTCAGATACGGCTGAAAAGGGCATCAGTTTGGTCATCCATTTGAGAAACTGGCTGATTGGCTATGTTCTGGTGTGACTCGAGCTTCAATGTGCATGTCCGCTCACCTTCTCAAATGCAAGTCTGCCTCAATGTAGCAGCATACCTAGATGGCCTTTAAATGCTTGACAACGGGAATAATATCCTAGTGCTTCTGGCCGTCCAGAGGAAAGAAAATCATATGCTGGTAAATCATCTTCAGATTCTGGACAAAATAAAGCTATGAAATCAGTGTTTAGAAAGGATCATGCTAGTTTGGTTGTTGAGGACACATCTGTGTGCTACATTGGCCGCATCTGAAAAAGACAATCTGATGAAGCTGGCAACGAAGACATGATGGTTGCGCAAGAGAATGTTGCATCACTCTCCTTTGTTCACTGTAAAACCTGTACAACGAGCGATTTTTTTGACAAATACTGTTTACGTTGAATTGATGCAGGTCTGCTTCGCGAAAATGTTGTTTCAACTTAGAGCATCTGTTCAACACAACATGGAATATGAACATCTAAGTGTGCGCGTTTGCTATGATGTGGGGTAGGGAATTGCAGTTCCCAACAAATGGAAGGCCCGCTGGCGCAACGGTAGCGCGTTTGACTCCAGTTTCCGATTCTTACCGGGAACTCGAGGAATCAAAAGGTTATCCGTTCAAATCGGGTGCGGGTCAGCACTTTTTACTGACCTTCCTGCAATCGCATCAGTAACAAATGCTGTATTTTTGTTGCCAACTACATAAAGTGTCACAGTACTGACTTGGCGGCCAGATCAGTTACACGATATTTTACTTCCCATAAGGCTTCGTGAGTCCCACCATTTCCTCAGCCAACTTAATCTAAGCTTGTGGCTGGCAGAATCCGCCCCCAAACTCCAATGCCACCTGATGAAGAGTCAATAAAAAAAGAACTTAAGGTCCACGAAATGATCATCAATTGACCCATCCAGCGACCAGCGCCACATAGCTTCCCAAACTCATACATGTCCACTTGAGCAATCCGCCCGGCACTCTACTTCGTGTCCCTGCTCCTTCATCATTTCCTCGAAACGCAGAGCCTCCCAATCCTCAGGAGACAGATGTATAACCCAAATCCTTGACTCAGAATCGAGCCGGAGCTCCGCGTGTCGCAAATTCCGTAAGATTAACAGAGAAAGCTGGCAACCCTATCTTTTGCTGGCAAAGTCTTCAGCACGGACATCCTCAAATCCATCCCTTTCCCACCAAAAGTCCTCCCAACCAGACACAAGTCTCTCAGTCTCCGAATTAGCAAACAAATCCCATCCTGCCTAGCCATGCAGCACCCGCCGATCCTTCCCCTGATCCTGCTCTTGCTCCTCCTCTTCCTCTTCTCCAGACACTTCATCCCAAAGACATGCCCGCACAGCAAAACGTGTATCAGCTCCATCCACTCGGCCTGGCTCCACTCGTTCCAAAACAGCTGCCCCGTATAGGAGATGACAGGCTCCACCCGCAGGCAAATGGGGCGGGTGACGTCAGGCTTGGTGCATTTACTGGTGGCGATCCACCGGGCGATGTTAGGCTAGAAGTTCTCGGTCAGGGTCGGAGAACGTGCAGTAGGGGCACGACGACGGCCAACGATGGGACGGACGAATCTGGCTCCAGTAGCCAGCTCTGCTGGTTGGTAGTGTCATTGGCGGCCGGGATACGGGCGGGCAAAGACATCGCGGCGCCGGACAGTTGGAAGTCGGTCATCAGGTGTCGCAATGGGATGAGGAACGAAAAAAAGGATTCACTCTGCGCAGCCGAAGTGGTGTTGCCAAATGACGCTTGGCCAAGCGCTTGGTTTCTTCGTCTGGTAAGTATTATTGGGCCCCTGACGGCGAAAAGCGAAAGGTGCAGGCGAGGAGGTGAAAGTGCGGACAACTGGGGCAAAGAAAACGGACCTGTTAGGCGTAATGCGGGAGGGAAAGGGAAAAACTTGTAGTGGGATAGATCGGCGGAAAGATATACGAGGAAAAAAAAATTCGGTTTATCAGTGGAATTGTTCCCCAAGGCCGCATTAGCTTGACTGACAATAAGAAGGAAAGAGATATCGACCTTCAATGGGGGGCATATACGCCTGCACAATAGTATCGCGATAGGAGTTTTGCAACTACACTGCTCGACAGGAAGGAAATCCGGGAACCACTATTAATTGAGCAATCTCATCCATTGCACCTACCCATTACCCTTTCCCTGGGCTAACCCTCGGCCCTGCCTGACTTTTGAGAACTGGAAAGGAGCATGCTGTCCAGAAACACACCAATCAAGACACCGTGATCAAAGCCCTTGCACTCAGAGATCCTACCTCAAGTGTTTTGAACCGAGCTGCCATCGATGTGAGCGTTGCTCACTTGCCCAACTTCTTGCCGTTAAATCCTTGATCTTGTAGTCCCATACCAGTGGGACGTACAGTAGAGTTTCTTGGCGTTGTCGAATTCTCCTAAGCCTTCAGTCTCCAAGGCACTTGCCCCCTTAAGCAACTGTGCTTCCTCTCACCTATTCTAATCTTGTTCAAGTCTAGCATACAGAAGACGTAGTCGTCCGAGTTCGACCCCCTTGCCTACTTGCACTAAATACATAGGGGACATGGCTAATTGCGAGCGGCCGAGCTTGTTTCCAGACATTTTATCATTGTCCCACCGCACACAGAGTCGGTTGCGAACTCCAACATCCGTGGTCAATAAATTCAACCTAGTAGATCGCTGGACTCCCCCCCCCATCCTGAAGGCGGGTTGTAGATTCCAATATCCGTATTCGACAAGTTCTTTGTGTTCTCTGTGATTGCTTGTATCTTCTGGAAGTTGCGACCATCATGTTGCATATGCCGTTTGAGCCAGAGCAAGGCGGAGAGTTCGGTCGCTGCGCTGAGGAGATGGGGAGCCTTGCTGGCATCCCGCGGGCTGGTAGGACATCGAACGACGCACCAGACAACGTAACCAGAAACTGGAAGGCCGTAGAACAAGTGCACTGTTGTGTATAACTGCAAGGCTCCGCCAGGCACTGAAGGCCGCCGATGTGGCCGCAGGGGAGGACATATATCCCCTCATTGATGTCCTGGGCAATGACTGGGAAAAAGGCATCTGCCCCAAGATGGTGAGTTTTACCTCGAGACATGTCACAAATGATATCGAGTTTTGAGCCTGCGCCGGTCTGTATCCAGGCCACAATGTCCGGCCAATAGGCTTCGGTGACAGTCTTTTTCTGCTCGCTGACGTCACTTAAAGTGTGGACAATGAAGCTGGTGATCGCCGAGGGCGGCGCAGTCGGCGGGCCAGGTCAGGTCTAAGCCGCTCGTCTCCCGGGCCGCTGGACTGAACTTGATGCGTCTGGTCTTGAGACGCCCATTTTATGGGCTTAGAAAGTGCCCACGACAGCAACGTCAGACCAAGTGATTTAGATTTGAGGTTGGTTAGACGGGGCTAGGCTGATCGCGTTCGTAATGGTTTTGCAGTGAGACTTCGCTTGGGTATGCCGCGAAGAGTTGTTGTGTGGAATAAACGTGAGTGAACAGGGATGTAAACAGGGATTTCAAGGCTTGGGGCTAACAGCATCCACTCGAAGATGAGAAGTTTCGTAAGAAAGAGAGTGCATCGGGAACTGCAAGCTAGGAAGTACGATCTGTATTGCGAGCACTTGCGTCAAACCGTAATGTGGCTGGGTCCAAGACGCGTCGCTCATGACCTTTGAGATCGGAAGAATATATACTTCGTATGGTCAGCCCCGCGTTCTCTGCTGTCAAGCATACTCTACCGATCAGGCCAGCGGTCCAAAGACGTTGAAATGTAATCACTGGCTCACCAGTTCGGAAAAAAAGGCACAACCTTCATTATATATGCCGATCATATCGCTGCGAAGAAGCCTAGATGGACTGAGACCATCCGCTGTCTTCGTGCTGAAAGCATCATATCAAACCAGTCACCGTGACTACCACGTCCGATTCAGATCAAACTTAACCTCCTAGCATTAGTACCCGCGACTTCTCAACCAAAGCACCAAGCAACTCCAGCACAGCAGACTTGTGCTTGGCGACTCCGCTCTCTCCATCCTGTGAGTCAACCGGAGCGAACACCTTGAGCCGACTTTCTGACATGGAAAAGCCTCCACAAGCGATCTTGACAACACGAACACCAGGATGGAACAGGTTCACAGCAAGGTGCTCGCTCATGTAAGCACCCAATGCCTCGGTAAAAGGCTGCTTCTTGTCGGCTCGCCAGCCCCATCCCTCTTCGTAGAGCCGGCCAGCAAGTTCGCGGCGCTTCTTGAGGTCGCTTTCCCATCCCCAGTCGGTTAGAGGGGGTTGGGGTTGTGATGACAGGTGCTGTCCGGCTGAAACGAACTTTGACAACTCAGTGCCAGGAATAATGATGTCGATGGTTTTCAGACCAAGGGTATGATCCTCCGAATCCTCCTTTGAGTCGCTTTCAGGGGTCGGGACGTGAAAGCCAAGGGTGAGCACCATATCCTTTGCGAGTGGTCCTTCTGTAGGGACACCAGCTGATTGAATCCATGACTCCCAGCTTCCAATCAGGCTCCGTGTCCCCAAGCGCATTGGGCTGACACGGCAGTCGAACGTCGTAGCAAGGAAGTCAGCAACAACCGCCTTAAGCGGAGGGGGCATCCTCATGAGCATGAGCGGCAAGTCCAAGAACTGTGTCTGCCCATCCGTTGGCTCCCAGTCCATCTCATCCTCTCCACTATTGACGCCAATCGTGAACTTTGTCTTCTCAGCCTCCGGCCTCTTTTCTGCCCCACGTCCAAAAGACGGGAGGAGTAGCGCCGTGCAAAAAGCAAGCTCGTACCGCAGCGTGATATGAAGCGCCTTCTTCTCCCTCAAGTTCTCCACATTCCCGCCCTTGCTCAAGGCTTCCAAATTCGACCTCGACAGTGCCAACACGCTCGCAACACTAACCCATTCCATCTCAACCTTCTCCAGGGAGCCAGCCCTTGCTAATACTGATCCTTCACCATCTGAAATAAGCCGGACCTCCACGCCGCGAACAACATCTCCAACCAATCTGTCTCGGAGACGTTGGGACAAGATCCGAAGTCTGCCCTCGGTCAATGGCTCGTTGCCAAGGTAGAGAGGTGAGACGCGGTGGGCTGAGAAGGTGGTGTTGTAGAAGAGGACGTAAGAGGTAGTTTCCTCAGATTCGTCATGTTCATTGTTACCTTGCCCGACAAAGAGCTCACTCTCGGAGTTGCGGGCCGCTGTGGGCTCCTCTGCGGGCGGAGATTTAGGTGCTGAGGTTCGCCGTTTGGGCGGCATGTCGTTTCCAGATGTTTCGAAGGTGACGTGCTGAGAAAATGTAAAAGGGAGAAATTTGTGGATGTTTTTGGCTTTTCTAAGTTAGGCGACTCTCGTAATACATATAACAAACGCAATTAACCGGACCGCTACAACGTTCATTTGTTGTTGGCGATGAATGAGCAGGATGGAAACGACCGGAACGCGTTCGTGTTAGGCGGTGGGGAAGACGACGTCACTGCTGATGAAAACCATGCCGTTAACCCTAACCCTGCTAGCACGTTCCGATCTCACGACGAACGTGTGGCACAACCAGACACCAGAACTAGGCTCTTCAAACAGGAATGGGATATTATGACTATAAATGAGCTTGCTATTATTCAGTAACCCGCCCAGCCCATACTCCATGCAATGCTACCGCCCAATCAGCAAATAATCCCTGATTCCAAAAACATGAGCGGCAAACCCTTTGCAAACCATTTATGATCCAAACCCTTGATACAACCCTTCCCATTTCTCTTCAATGCCCGAGACGACTCTCTTAGCCGCTTCAATTTCAGCATCCAACTCTTCCAAGTTCCTCACCAGCGCGCTGACCTCTTCAAAACGCCTTGCCTGTCTGGCATTGCTGAGCATTTCCTGCACCATAAACCGCTGCTCTTCCAAAATAACAAGCTTCTCCCTTGCCTCCTTCTCCTCGTGCTCCAGCGTCGCGGCAACCGTGCTGCTACTGACTTCGCTCACTCCTCCGATGCTTGCAGTCTCTGTGTTTGAGCTAACCGACTCTCCATTGTTTAGTGGCGACGCAGTGTGCGCGGTCCCGTTCGCGCCAGATGTTAACCTCCTGTGATTCGGCGGTTGAGTTCTCAGTATCGTAGGTACGCTCTTTAGCGGCAGCAAATTTTCATGCAAAAATGACGACGCATAAGCGTATATGGCGCGCTGTAACCGCTGCTGCGTCGGGCTATCCGTCTTCAAATTCCGTATGCGTTTCGCGGCCAGGTCATACTTGGCAAAAGCGTCGGTAAGGCGCTTGCGCAGGCGCGCTGCTTCCTGAATCTGGGCTTGTGAGGCAGGCGGCTTGTAGCTCCAATCTCCTTTGCCACGACTGGACGGTTGTAAGGCTTGTAAGGCTCTATGGTAGGTTGGTATGAGCGAGCGGATGCCGTGCTCAAACTGTCGTAGTGTTTCGTAAGCCCGCTGGTCTGGTGGGCTCTGGGCTATAGATTCTAAGAAATCACGGTGAGAGAATATCGTATGTTTGCAGTCGCGACACATGCGGACATCTATGCTGAGTGTGCCATGAGAGGGTCCAGCAGCTGGGAAAGTCAGCCTCACACTCGACGAAAGAGGAGATACAATAACTTACGTTTGGAAACATTCAGCCCAACCTCCGTCGAGCACCCTGTCTGAGGATCGGCGCAAACCACGCGCCCGCATATCCTGCAATGGTGCCTCCTGAACGTCAACGGGCGAAATTCCTGCTTGCAAAACGGACACCTCGGCGCAGCAGCATCATCCTCCCACGTCACGACCGACTGTTCCAACATCTTGCGCTGACTCCTCTGTCTGGCCAGCGGCGCAAGAAGTCCAGCATTCCCATTCGAATCAAGAGGGGCAGCCTCAGCAATTAACTTTGTCAACTTCGTTAACCTTTTCTCCAGCCGCTGCACTTCCAGCCTCTGACGATCAACCTTCTTCGTGCGTATCGCCGAAAAAAAATCCGTATGATCTCTCACAAACCCATCATGATCATTATATCCCTCCCTCGACTTATAACACGTCTCGCAGACCCTGCACCACACACCTCGCACGGGTTCATGATTCGCCGACCGCGAGAGCTTCATCTGGTACATGGTATGCTCCTCACAAAATAACCGGCCGCACTTGCGGCAGTTGACCATGCCGCTCAGGGGACCCAGCTTGCGGTCACAAAGCGGATCGGTACATGTGTCGTGGCCAGTCGGGCGCTGCCAGTGCTTGCGGGTGACGAGTTCTTCAGGGTCGACGACTTCGAGCGGGCGACCGGGCGTCGTGTGCACGGCGACTGGGTTCGATTCGTTCGATTCGAAAACTTCGAGGCCGCGGAGCTTCTGGTTGATGATTGAGAGGGGTTGGAAGCGCTTCGCTTTGAGGACTTGCTTGTCGAACCATGACTTGACCTCTACCTGTTCGGCTTCGGGTAGCTCTTGATGGGCGTCATCAAGATGGCGATTTAGTTGTAAAAGCGTAACCTAGTCTCGTTAGCCCCAAACCTCCATTAATCCCTTTCGAACAGAACATACCATCTCCTCCTCACAAATAGGACACGCCAACCTGGTTCTTACCCCCGACCCCGACCCATTAGTCGGCACACTATTCCCCGTAACCACATTCGACACCAGGTCCTGCGCATAGTCTGGTAGCGGACTCGACGACGCAGGAGACAGCGACACGGGCGTCGAGTTGCGCGAGTGTGCCGAGACGGTGCTACTGTCGGACGGCGCAAACGGGCTCACAGCGCGCGGGTGATAGGCTGGCGCTGGAGGCGCAAGACCCCGGCCGCTGCCGAGAACTCGGCCGCCTCCAAGTTTGCGGCCGGACATGGACAATGTGTTGGGGCAGCAGTTGTGGTCGTAGAGAGGCGGGTGGGGGATGTCGTTGGGATTATCGTCGTCTTTGTCGAGGTCGTTATATAGGCAGCCACACGCGCCACTGCAGGATTAATGGAACCAGTTCAACAAATGCGGCAGCACCCAATTCCAAGCTGTGGTGAGGGCTGTCGGCAGAAGAAACATGGTTTTGCACTGAACTTGTGTTGCAGCGCAGAGGGTCAAAGGCCCCGTGGTCAGATGAGGTGAAGCGTGCGTTGCCTACAGTAGGCTTGCGGCATTCACTCAGTGCTCGTTGAGGTTCCAAACACAAGACGTCAGCGGGCTCAGCTCAAGTCCGCGAGGCTGCCCTCCACTGTTGGCTTTAGCAGGCCAACCCGACCCCGTTTGTCGGAACCCGTGGGGCGAACCGGGTCAGGCGACCAATCAACCTGATGGATAGTTACACTCGAGCGGGTCAATCGTAGTTATCGATAAGCAGCCGAACAGCGAATACCACAACAACTGGGACCGCGAGGCGCGGAAACGGCGAGTGGATGGCCAATGAAGACGCTGCGATTCTTGTTGTTAAGCTTGTCCGCGGAGCATGAATTCGAGATGCGCTCTGTCAATATCGCATTGGTTGGCTAACGCCAAACATTTATCAGCTTCAATCTTCTTCAGAGTAACAGAATGGCATCATCACAATTTCCCGAGATTCAGGGCGGCGGTAGCCTCATAATTGCCTGGCAGATCAAGGGCAAGAAGGTACTTGTCGTCGGCGGCGGCGAGGTATGTTTCCTTCAACACCATTGTCATCATGAACCAACATATTGACAGAAAACAGGTCGCCGCCGGCCGCATCTACCATTGTCTGAACGCTGATGCCAACGTAACCGTCGTCGCTCCCTCCTCCCGCTTAAACCCCGAAGTCGCCTACCGCGTCGCCCAAAAACAAGTCACCCACATCGATCGTGTCTTTCACCCCTCCGACCTTGACGGTGTGGACATGGTTCTTATCGCGGTCGACGATCCCGTCGCCTCAACAACAATCTACCGCCTCTGCAAGGATCGCCGCATCCCCGTCAATGTGGCAGACGTGCCGCCAGAATGCGACTTTTACTTCGGCAGCGTGCACCGCGACGGGCCGCTGCAAATCATGGTCAGCACGAACGGCAAGGGCCCGCGGCTGGCAAGCTTGATTCGGAAGTTTATCGCGAGCTGTTTGCCGTCTAACGCAGGCAGGGCCATTGAGACAATTGGAGAATTACGTGTTCGGTTAAGGCAGATAGCTCCGTCACCGCAGGAGGGACCGCGCCGTATGGCTTGGATGACCAAGGTCAGCGACGCGTACAGCTTCGAGGAGATTTGCGAATTGACCGAGGAGGACCTGGAAAATCTGCTACAGTTTTACCCTGAGAACAAGGTGCCGACATTTAATGATCTGAGGAACATGCGGAGCCACCCGGACGGCGCGCTGGACGTGTTCGACGGGTCATTCGGCTTCAGTGTGGGATCATAATCGAGACAAAAACACCAATACTGGCTGTCTACGATATAGACTAGATGATGGATGAATGATACCTAACGCTGCCCTTGAGTGAAAGCTTGTCCGTAAACAATTCATCAAATCGAAGGCTCCTGTGTATCCACCCGTCCCGAGCCATCCCGTTATGGCCTTTTCTATCCTAGTTCCGTAAGAAATGCAAACGTAGCCTGTAGAACCCTGAAACAACTAGCAAAAACGCAAACGGTAACCGGATATGTACACCATGACCCAAAAGAAACGAAACGTTGAAATCAACTCAACGAAGCACCCTCGACGCCCCCCAAGAACCGCCGGACGCGGCCAATCTCGAGCTCGCCCTTCTCCGACTCGACTGCCTTTGTGAGCGTGTCAATCAGGGCGTCAACTTCGCTGTCCGGCCGGCGCGTGCACAGTGCGACCAACCGACGATACTTCATCTCGCGCTCTTTGCTTCTCGCCCGCAAATCCTCTACAGCCTGCTCTGTCTGCGCAGATCTCTCACGCAACGCCTTGATCCTGGCCCTCAGCACAGCACTACTCGGCAACTTAGCAATCTGCTCCTTGGCCGCATCTGTCAAAGTGACATTTGCCGGCGAGGACGTAGCCTCTCCATCCTTAACCAACCCAAGCGCATTCATGACCGCCTCAAGCTCCATCTCCCAAGCATTTTCGCTCGCGACATCCAGCCTACCGTGGCGCTGCTCTAGCTGTAGGAGATGGTACTCCTCTTCGTCGCAAGCCCGCTTAAGGTTGATGACTTTCTGGCGTGCTAGCTGCTGGGCTTTGAGCTTTTCTTGGAGGGCTTCAAGCGCGCGACGAGCCTCGCCAACCTGTGCCGAGGTTGTGCGTAGGGAGCTGTGCAGGGCGTCGATGGACTCTTGCTTCTTTTTGAGTTCGTCTTGAAAGATGGATGAGGATTCCTCGATGAGGTTGGAAATGGCTGTGATCCTGTTAGCAGACATGTACATAGACGGATTGGGATAATACCTACAGTTAACAACAGCCTCACTGTTTTGGCTAGTCTTCTGGCTCGACCCCTGAGAGGCATTCCGGTCTGTTGAACCACCATTGACGTGGTCCTCAGTGCCGATACCGAAGTCGACCGGGCACAAGCCAGCCCGATTTCGGATGTTCGGGTCCGCGCCGACCTCGAGCAACTGTGACACAATGCTGCGGTTGCCGATGCGTGCAGCAATGCTGAGGGCCGTGTCGCCGGCATTATCCTGGGCATTAACAATCTCACTCATGAACCGGCCAATGGACATCTTAGGGACCACGGGGCCATTGCTATTCTGGTTCTGAGTACTCGGCGCGCTACCCTGGCGCACAACCCACTCGAGCAGGCTCTCCAGGTAGTAACGGCATGAAGCATTGCGTCCCTTGACACCGCTGGTGAAGGCGATGTGATGCAGGACGGTGCGGCCGCGATCGTCGCGCACGTCGAGGGTGCAGCCGAGAACGTCGAGCAGCTCAGGGAAGGCGTTGTGGTCCATAGCGTTGGTAACAGAGCATGCCCGCATCAGAGCGGTTTCGCCAGCAGCATTAACACGGAATGGGCTGGCGCCTGCTTCAATGAGGGCCCGCAGCAGTGGTATCCGAGCCAATGTAGCAGCCCAATGCACGGCAGTATGGCTTTGCGTATCGATGGGTGCATCCAGATCCTGCGGGATCATGCCGCGCAGCAAGCGCTTTTTGCTTTCATCTGGCGGGTTCTGGTCCATGAATAGACTCATCAAAATATTGCGCTTATGCTCGGCCTCGGGGCCATTATCCCATGGAAGGGGACGCAACGGGCCAGGCGCCCAGTTAGCCTCAGGATCGACGACGCCATGCTGCGAGTAGATGAACGACTCGTTCGGCTCCGTAGGCGACCCGGGGAAGTTAGCCCCGTAGCCACCGTCGGGATGCGGGTAGTTGGGAGTTGTGCCGCCAAAGCTGTTAGCAGGCGTCAACACACGCTGGCGCTTCCTAGGGGGCTGCTCGCCACCTTCCGCCGCCTGGCCTTGACTAGCCTGGTCGCCATGCGCAAAATCCGAGACGTAGCTCTGCTGCGAGTTGGCCGGGTTATCTCCCTCCTGCATCGACGGTTGACGATTGAAGCTAG
>Ga0065720_1002902_pt1 | contig 41300 bp, 30 predicted proteins | sample Thericmetagenome_FD_59107 | JGI IMG/M metagenome (GOLD analysis project Ga0065720, IMG submission 59107) | Thermophilic microbial communities from the Joint Bioenergy Institute, California, USA of rice/straw/compost enrichment - eDNA_2 v2... | ecosystem: Engineered > Solid waste > Grass >... | reverse complement strand
CTAAAGATTTTATCTCCTTGAGACGCTTTAAAAGTTTCTTGAACCCAACTGCTTCAATAAAGTCAGACCTACTCTTAGAAAGACAACTCTTCAATTTTACTTTCCAAGCTTTAGACTCAAATTATAAAGCAGAGGGAAGTTCTTAAAGGTTTTTCCAAGTAACTTTATCTCTTCATTCTTGACCTCATGTTGACTTAGACTTCAGAATTATTAACTATTCACTTACATTGGTGTTTCTAAGCGAAGTTCTATCAGTCCTTTAATGCTTTTCAGGAGGTTTATAACATCAGACAGTCCCTCTTCAAAGTACAGATAGAGCCAGTACAGGTGCTTTGTATTCCTAAGGCCCTGCTCCAGTCCCTTTGGAATCCTATTCCCTCTCCATTCGAATTTATTTAAACTGATCATGCGGGCAATAGCTTCAACAAGAAAGACTGAATGCTCTGTCACATTTGCCCTAGCGATAAACATTAGAGACTTAAGATATACATGTTCAAACTTAGGTGATGTAGAGTAGTCAGAGAACCAAGACCTTCTAACATGTCTTTACCAGCCGCTTGGGTTGCAATTGAAAATCCTCCTAAATGGAGCTTTTTAAGACCGTGATGTCTTTTCAGACATGTAGCTAGTCTTGTATAAGCTTCATTTGTTAAAGTAGGAGGTCTATCAATACATAAATAAAAACTGATAGGAATTTACTTGGTTAAAGTAATTGATAGTTCTTTCAAAACTTTCAGATTATCAATAGCTTTGAACAAAGAGATAGCCTGCTCATTGTTGATTACTGAGCTGAAGACGATGGATAGCTGGGTTAATTTGGAATAGTCTGGGAACATGGTAGCCAATGTGTTGAAACTGATTTGTTCACGAGCATCTCTTAGATCAAGAGAAAAGCTCTTCAGGTTCAAGAAGCTTGGGATTAATTCTGCAATTTCTGTGAATGCCTTAGAATCTAGGAACAAAGGATGAAACCTAATTAATATGAAAAGACAAGTCTCACTCTTTACCTTATATCCAAGCCATTAAGTTGCTCAGACATGAACTTCATGTTCTCGATCCACTCAATAAATCTATCTCCACGATCTTTGTCCCTAACATATATGAAAACATTGCTAAAGGACTATACTTCAACAAGACCTTGAGATTATTTGTCTTGTCATCCCACTCACAAGTATATTCTTTTGTCAGGACCTCAAGAGCATTCTTGTTGAGGTCAGTTCTTGTTGCAATAGGGGTGCTCACTTCAAATTTAATTGTCTGAGTTGAGATAACACTGCTCACACCCACCCACGCTAAAAATGAGAGAAATGAACACCAAATTATACTATTTGCAGATTTCATATCCCTTCTGAAATCGTAGTTGTGAACCCCACCCTGTGGAGTCGTGTCAACATCCTCCCCTTCTTCTTTAATTTCTCGTAAGTCCCTTTCTTCATATTCAGCAAGCATTTCCCCTAACACATACTAAGCAACAAAATCACTAGATTACCATTCAAACTGACCTTTTTCTTGAGGGTTAACCTCCTTTTAAGATCTATGGCTTTTTCTTCAAGTTTCTTATTCTCATTTTTTAAAATGTCGACTATCTAGCAACATTATGGGATACCGCTATAACTCATACCCCGATTTGGTTCATACAGTTTATTGGGTTGATATAGATGTTGAAACCTGGTTTCACAACGTTGAAAATTGTTTTCTCGATGTAAACTTTGCAATCCTGAAAACTCCATCTATTTTTCGGGTCAAACCTCAACATATTCTCTAGCAAAGTGGAGATCTTTGGCCCATATCGTTCTTTGCATCTTGCTATCATTTCTTCTATTCTCTTATCATGGAATTTCTCGCCAACTTTCACTCTTTCCAATAAGCAGAGTTCGAGAATTATAACTCCTAAACTCCATACATCTCCTTGTGCTAATACTTCCTGACTGATATTAACTTTATCTGGGGCATCTAAGATTTCAGGGGCCAAGTAATGGGGATCTCCAAAAGGAACGTCGTCTATGGTACGCAGAGTTCCAGTAACTTCATGATGTTTGAGCCCGATATCTGATACAAATATCTCCTCATTTTCATTGAAGAAAATATTAGAAGGTTTGAGGTTTCCATTAGTAATGCCCTTGAGCTGTAGGTACTCGTGGACATCAACTAAAGTGTACATATACTCAATAATTCGATCTTTATTGAAAGGATTATCAATTTTTCTTCGTTGGTCAATAACCTGGGCGAAGTCTTTGGGCATCTTTGGCATAACGGTGAAAATAGACCATGACTTTTCCTCTTGCTGAACGAAGAGACCTTTATTGGCAACTATTCTGGGATGATCATGATTAAATCCGAGCACAATCTCTCTCAATTTGTCAGAAAGACTCTCTGGGCTGGCTGCTTGATGAATTTTTACTACATGGGAGTCACCATAGGGATATACATGATGGCCTGAGTTCGCTGAGATCTTCTTTTGGTTTAAAGTGTCAAGATTTATTGTTATCATGATTTACTTTTAATTTCACTCAATTGTTTTATGAATTGAACTTCGCTCACATCCTCTGGCCCTTTGAATTTATAAGCGCAGAATCAAAAATAGATTTGATATATCTATCTAATACAGACCATCTTTTATGATTGGAAAGTATGCTCCCAATCTGGACAAAATCCTTAGGCGCCCTTAAGTAAGTAAAAAACTTCGTGATTAGAGGTGGAAGGTGGGGACAGCAGTTTGAGCTTAGGATCTAGCCATCCTTCACAAGGTGGTTGGTTTATTAGAACAATAGCATGCTATTATTAGAAATCCAGATAAAATTAAAATAAATTTTGTGCGCATCTCAGATTTGAAATCACGTCAAATATGCAGAAGATCTGAGGTAATCCCTTAAAAAGATAGAGATTGTTGATTTCCTTTGATGGATGGACCCTGCTCCAGAAATACAAGATTGTGCACTAATATTAACAACAGTGTTCCCTTTATGCTTTTGATGAAATTTTAACTCAAAAGAATTGAGGAACTTTCAACAGGCCACATAAATTCAAGTTTAACTTAATGAGCATAGAGATTATATAGAAACAAGTCAACAAGGTTTATACATTTAGAAAATATTCTTGTAATATAAAACAAAAAAACTAATCTGCTTTATCAATCATATTTGAAACCAAGTAATGAGCTCTTCCCTGAATCTCCTTATCCTTGCATCTGAAAATAGTTACCTCCTGGGAATCTTTTTTATTCTTAGCCACCATTAGGCTAAATCGAGCTCCGAGGTCTCCATTCTTCTTTGTTAAGAATAATATGATTCTTTTATCAGTATTTGTCCGAGGATTCATGACATCAGGACTCACTAGATTTCCAAACTTAATGACTTGGAAAACCCAAAATTGAACTTTAAAATAATGTGCAAGTGCCTTCAATTCAGTATATCCCGGAGGGAGTTTATTATTGAGAAGTTCTTCACAATATTCATTCAAAGGCTTCCTTCCCAGGTCTCGGGTTTCATCAAATAACTCGATTTGTTCTTCCAAGATTCTTGCGACCAATTTTCTTAGAGAACTGGCCATTTCATTGCGCTTTTGGGAAGAATTCTTTACATAATCATAGGTCTGGAGGGCATAGGCAACACAGTGGAATAGACCTAAATGGTCATTGGTAAAGTCTTTATTGGAAAAGTTTTCCATTTCGTCGCAACTGAATGTCTTGTAATGAGTGACTATATCGATGGGGTGGCTTAAGGGAACTTGAGTGAATTCTTTTGTTTGGGCTTTCTTAAGGCATGTCAGGAAGTTCTTTACTTGGAGGACTTTGGGGTGGTTTCCAGAGTAGATTTGGCCAAGAATTTTCTGGGCCGTCATGTAATTTTCCTCACTTTTTTGAAAATCCTTTTTTCTTTTGTAGATGTGTCCAAGAATGATGTATGACTTAGCGTTTTCAGGATGGTTTTCTTGAGCAATTTTGCTAAAAACTTTGAGTGCTTTATTGCTGTAATCAATTCCCTCTGTATAATGTCCCGTAAAGTAGTAAATTAGGGCTATCTTGTTATATATAATAGCAACTTGTGGGTGATCCTCCCCGAATTTGCTGTACTCCTTTTCTATGATTAGCTTGTGGTATTCTAATGATTCATCATATTGGCCTTTTTCAAAATAGGCCTTACTGAGGTGGTTATATGTAATTATCTTATCCATGTCACTCGCGCTTTTAGCTTTTTTCTCTATGAGGTCTAGGGCCTTTTTGTAATACTCAATAGCTTCGTCGCAGAGGCCTTTGGCCAGGTAGGTCGACCCTATGTCATTGTAGATGTAGGCAATGGCTATAAAGTCTCTATTACTCTCATTCAGTTTGATTTCTAAGGACTTCTTGAAGTATTTTAGGGCATCGTCATACCATCCCTTGTCCAAGTATGCGTTTCCAATATTGTTGTACATAGTGCTTAGCATAGGATGATCCTTTCCGAGCTTGTCACAGTATATTTCTTTAGCCTTTTTAAAACTTTCTATAGCTTCATTGTAGGCCTTCTTCCTAGAATAGCAGACTCCGATGCTATTATAGCTCTTAGCAGCTTCTACGGAATCTTTAATGAGCCTGATTTCGAGAGCCTTTTTGTGATACTCAATGGCAGCATCGTAGTTTTCGAGTTTTGAGTAAGCAACACCAATATTACTATAGCAATTTGCAACTTCAGGGTTAGTTTCTCCGAAGTCTTGGATACGAATTTGGAGTGTCTTTGTATAGCAGTTGATTGCTTGTTCATATTCACCTTGCTCAAAGTAAACTAGTCCTATATTGTTATAACTTTGTCCCACAATAGGATGGTCCTCTCCAAGATGTTTTTTCCCTTATTTCCAAAGAGATATTCAATAGCTCCAAAGCCTTACTCCAGGCCTTCTTATTTACATAAACCAATCCCAAGTTATTATATACAACAGCAGTATCGAGATGATCTCTCCCTAATTTCTTCACCCTTATTTCTAGTGCCTTTTCATAGTTTTCAATCGCAGAATCAAAGAATCTCTGGTCTGAGTAAGTCAGCCCAATCTCATTATAAATTGTCGCCACTTCTAGATGCTCCTCACCTAGCTTGTTTATCTTTATATCCAAAGCCTTTTCGAAATTTGATAATGCATCGTCGTACATTCTTTTTCTAGCATAGGCCTGACCCAAGTGGAAGAAAGTATTAGCCAGAGGGAGATTGTTATATTTGGACTCTTCGTTAAAATCCTCACTAACATAGTCTCCCATGGTAGTAAGGATGGACTCCTTGTAATTTGTGATTGCATCAGAATATTGTCTTTTCTTGAAATAGATAGCAGCCAGACTTCCGTAAGTCTTCGCCACAAAGGAATGCTGTCTTTCCAGGCGATTTAACCTGATGTCCAAGGCTTTTTTGTAATAATCAATAGCTTCGTTATTCTCATCTTTGTTTAAGTATGCAGCAGCCATATAGGAGTAACAATTCGCAATATGAGGGTGTCTATCTCCGTATTTCTCTATCAAAATTGCCAGTGATTTCTTGTAGTGATCAATTGCAGTATCATAGTCCCCTTTCTTAGAGAAACTTATCCCTAAGTTTATATAACAATTAGCAAGCTCGACTGTATCTATATTTTTGCTGGCAGTAAGAATTTTCAAAGTCTTTTGGTAGTAGATAATAGCCTCTTCAAAGAATTTCTTCTTCCCGTAGGAATGTGCAATACTATCATTAATGGGGATCATTTCCATGCAATCTTCCCCATTCTTTCCAGCGATAATTTCCCTAGCTCTGTAATAATATTCAATTGCATCATCAAAATTAGCGGTATTATAATAGCAGTCTGCAAGGTTTATATATATTCCTGCCAGGTCCTTAAAACACTTGTCTCCTTCCCCCAGATAAATATCATAAGCCTGCCTATAATATTCAATTGCGGAGGTGTATTCTTCCTGGTTGTATTTAACATTACCCAAGTGATTATACAGGGCTGCGACATCTGGATGTGATTTTCCAAGTCTTTTTTCCTTGATATTAAGCGCGGTACTAAAATTAACTTCCGCCTGTGAAAATGACCCCTCCTCAAAATATGCTCTTCCGATATCCAGGTAAATATCAGCAACATCCAGTTGCTCACTTCCCAATTTCTTTATTTTCAACTCCAGGGCCTTCTTGAAATTGTTGATAGCTTCATCATATTGCTCTTCGTAGATACAAGCTCGGCCAATCTTTTCGTAAGCTTTGGCGACACTGATGTGGTCTTTTCCATATTTTAATTTAGTGCTCTCTAACCCTTTTTTATAAAGCATGATGGCGTCCCTATATTTCTCTTGCTTTTCGCAAAATTCTCCTTTTGTGAAATATGATTCAATAACTTCAGCGGATTCTGCACCAAGTTTGTCCCTTGACATCTTCATTTCTTCGTCAAGATGAGTTGTGGATACAGTTGAACGTTCAGAGTCGTTCCTATGTTTTGCTTTTTCAAAAAATGCGTGAAGTGAACTCATTTTAGTTTTATTAATTTATACATACGAATTAATCGAATCCCTCATCACAGTTCGAGGTTTAATACACCTGGATTCTTGATCAAAGTAGACGTCACCTTGTCGCCATATCTTTAAACTTAAGGTTGCTGACTTTCTAACTCACCTTGATGATGTGAAAACAGTCTTAATACATCCAGTTTTCAATAAAATAGAAATTAGATTTCTTTTAAATAATTCGTATAAAACGCTCAATATGAATACTGAATTTCAATCAAAACCTCTTCTCTCTTTCACCATTTTCTCAATCTATAGACAAAAAATGTGGGTTTAATTCCTACAATTACTAAGTCATAGAAGTCTACTTAAACTAATCTTCAGGTATTCCTGAGGCAATTGATTTTGATGAGATCTAGTGATATTGAGATCGGGTTTGGAATATCACAATCTCTAAATATATCCTCAATATCCTCAATTACAATTACTTTCTGAAACGGTATTTACAAAAGTTATTAGTAATAATTATTCCAGACCTTGAGATTGAGGTAAATTTATTGCATATAATAGATTCTAATACTCAGTTCATTCACATGACAGTAAAGCATATAAAAAATCATCAAAGTTTACTCTAACATAAAAACTCGATTAGACCCATAATCTTGTTATTCCTCTCTCTACTTAGGCAAGTACAGGAGGGAAAATCCAATCCAAGATGATATTCACTCCCACTTTCAGCATCATCAGTTCCAAGAGGTATCTAACAGGCATTCCATATAATACGAAAAGTGAAATCACGATTCCAGCAATCAGGAACCACGAGTCAGGCAAGGAGCCTTTGTGATAAAACAGGGTCATGAAACTGATCTTGCTTATTATGAACAAGGCACACACTGCCATAGCAATATGAGCAGCGTTGTACCATGAAGTAAGCATATAACTAAAGATTCCAGAAATTTCGAAGAATAGCACCAAGAACACTAGCTGAATGACGAACCTCATAATCTTGTACTTCGAACACTGGGTTCCAATACAATAGGAGTAAGGATCTGCTCTTCCTTTACAAACCCAGTAGTATCTAGCATCACATTTTGAGCAAAGTTTGTTTATACAGAATCTATTTTTATCAGTGACTCTGTGGCAGCTTGGACATGATGCATATATAGCATCAATGACATCAACCTTTAGGTTGCATATCTTTTCTTTTACGGATTCCCAGGCTCCTGATTTATGGTCTTTGAGATCAGAGTTTTGGTGGCCTTCGGATGAAAATGGTTTCAATCCACGAGCTGCCATTGCTTCCTTGATCTTACTTGATAGGTCTTCTCTGAGTGATGGAAGGATTTCTTTAAGTCGGAAGGGCCTAAGACATTCAGAATTTGGGCAGATGATATGCACAGCAGAGTCGGACTTTCTTACATAGTAGAGCCTCTCAATGATCCATGCAGTGAGGCAGGACATGCAGTGGATGCATTCACAAGGTAAAGTAATCTTAGGAACGTTTACAGGAGATGAAAGGCACTCTGAACAGTTCATAAGAATTGATAATTAATCCCGAGATTATTTATTATTATTATTACTACGACGTCAAAGAGATTTATCCAATTAATTTCTAGCTTGCATGCTCTGAGTTCTAATTGGATGGGTTAGTTTAACAATTTTGTACCAGTTTACTGTTGATGTTCGAGCTCCTTCGAAATGGATTTACAGCAGTGAGCTTTCATGCTCCAATGTCCTGTTTAATCCTCTAGCCAAAATGGCTCAACTCCACCCCAGACTTCGTAAGAAGGTAAAAGTGATGAATTCTCAAATTTTATTTCAATTCGCTGAGTAAAAAAACTATAAGAGAGCTGAAGATTTCTCGTCTTTTGTTTTTTAGTATTTAATAAATCTTTTTGAAATATGCTTTTAATTATTAGAGCAGGCTATTTACATGTCAGCCTAGAGTCAAGAAAAAGAGTGATTGATATGTTTCGAACAACACAGAAACTAATACTAGTTTAAAAATGAGGGTTATTTTCTGTTTCAATTTTTGACTCAATAAGGATAATGCATCGGTATTCATATCAATGATACGAAAAATGGTTATACCTTATCTTTTTTCAAGCTAATGGTATGCGATTATGTGCTTGATCATAAATCCTGTGACCTTCGTTGATAATTCTATATGCCTCCTCTTTTCCTCCAAAGCCCAACATTTGAAATGTATAGCCTTCGGGTTTTGGCATACTTTTGTAAAAGTTGTAGATAATGGAAATGTCTAGGTCTTCATACTGTCTAATATTGCTCAATTTTGAATCATTTGCACAAACTGCTAAGATCTTATGGTCTTCTTGTCCATTACCAATACATTTTAAGACTCCCTGAACCTCCACACTCACTATTTCTTCCCGCTCTAGAGCTGTTGAACAGAAGACAAAGAGATCAACAGGGTCCTCATCTTGGCCCAAAGTCTGTGGGATGGACCCATAATATGTGGGAAATTCAAAGCCTTCGGCTAAGGTTCTGGCTGGCTCCAGTAAACCAGACTGGGGAACAAACTCATATTTTATTGTATCTCCTTCTATATATGCATTGACAATCTGTGGGGCATTTTCTCCCAGAGAGATGTCATCATAGGGGTTCAAGAGCTTAGCCAATTTCTTTGATTGCATGTGACTAACTTGTCAGCTCCTTGGAGATTTTAATTTTCCTCCTGATACTCCAGCTATTACAAGGATCAGTAGTAGGATCTGGGTTAGGGATATTCCCATTTTTAATGTTTGATTTTATTGTCAAGTTAATTTGAGCTGTTATTAATTAAGTGTTGCTGGCTTTTGAAAATGGTTGAAAATATTTGATCTTGCAGCTAAACTCCTGCAAGCCTAAAAACACTGTGAATACCTCTTTTCCTATAATTGATAATTAGATCATTATGGTTAGATATTCTCGAATATCAAAGTTTGCAATTACACCCAAAATAATTGATCATCAAATAACCTGACGACAGCAGAAACGATTATTGTTATTATACAAACCCAAGTTCCAAAGAAAACGCGATATTTCTGAAAAAATAAGACAAATAAAATTAAATAATAACAGAGAAATGAGCCAAATCACAAACGAGTTTGATTTGGGCAACCAGGCCCTTAAGACCCAAGATTACCTAAAGGCAGCTGTTCATTTTGAAAAAGAGTGCAAGATTCGCATTCAAAAATTTGGGTCTGATAGTGTTCAGGTCGCTGATATAACAGTCTTACTTGGAGACGTCTATTCCAGGCTTAATAAGTACAGAGACACCATGTCAAACTACAAGAAGGCTCTAGACATCAGGCTGAAACGATTTGGAGCAACAGATTTAGGAGCAGGGGATCTCTATACCAAAATAGGTCAGGCTCATCAGAATGAGGAGTTATATGAGGAAGCTATCGATGACTACAAGAAATCTCTGCATGTCTTTCTCGCGAAATTGGGCAAGGATCATACTGAAGTCGCTGAGTGCTATTTCAACTTAGGAGTTTGCTATCTCAACCTTGGGGACTTTGATAAAGCCCTTGAGATGTACCAAAAATCCTTAGAGATATTTAACAAGCAGTTCTTCGCAAAAAATCCTAAGATAGCTGACATCTATTTCAAGATTGCAGATATCCACTCGGAAAGAGAAGAGTACTCCAAAGCGAGAGAAAGCTATAATAAGGCCCTCGAGTTTCTCATGAAAAAACATGGAGAGAACCATCGCACTGTAGGCGACTGTTATCTATATATCGGGAATAGTTACTATGATAGCGATGCCTATGAAGATGCCTTACGCTCATTTGATCAGGCAATAAAAATCTACACTGCAAACAATGCATACCAAAAATTAGCAGATACGCATAAGAGTATAGGTGCAGTTTTCTATCTCTTGAAGGATTCCCAAAAGGCTCTCGAAAACTATAAAAAAGCTTATGATTTGTATCAAAACAAAGTGTCTAAAGAACATCCAGAATGTGCTTCTATATCAAACGAAATAGCCAAGGTCTATGCTAATCAGAAATCACTTGATGAGGCCTTCCAATACTATAAAACCGCCTTAGACATAAATATCACTAAATTTGGAAAGGAACATCCAGACGTTGCCAGAGGATATAATTGCATTGCTGATATTTTCTACGCTAAGGGAATGAGTGAGGATGCCCTAGAGTACTACAAGCTTGCTGCCAATATCTTCAGAAAGAAGATCTTCAGGGATTATCCTTATGCAACTAGAAACTTTAGGTCTGTAGCTGATACTCTATCAGAAGTAGGATCCTATGACACTGCTATTCAATACTATCAAAAGCTCCTCAAGATGAAGATCCCTAAGGTCGGCCAGAAGGACCCAGAGGTGGGCATGATCTTCAAAAGAATGGCACATGCCTATTTTAAGAAAGGGAGATACGACCAGGCTGTTATTTACTATGAAAGAGCACTCAAAGCAATAGAGAAAGAACTGGGTTCTGACCATCCTGAAGTCATAGAGGCTTATGATAACTTAAAGCTTGCCAGAATGAATAACCAAGACTTTGAATTCATAATCAACAATTATAATAAAGCTCTAGCTATTCTAAGGGAAAAGTACGGAGAAAATCATATCGAAGTTGCAACTGTGTATAATAGCATTGGGCTCAACTGTAACCTGAATGCCATGTATGATAAAGCCCTGGAGTACTTCAAAAAGGCCTTAGAAATCTGGACATCCCATAACCACGTTGAAATCGGTACTGCTTATTACAATGCCGCTACAACATACTTTGACACAGGATCCTTCGATAAAGCTATAGAATACTATAAGAAGGCCCTTGAGGCTGATTTGGCCAAACTCGGACCCAAACATCCCAATATCGCAATGATATATGATAATCTCGGAGTAGCTTATTCTAATAAAGGATTGATAGACGAAGCCATAGACCACTTTAACAAGGCTATAGACACCTGGGGGAAGATGGCTTCTGACGAAGCTGCAAATACTTATAATCAGATGGGTATCGCATGCTATAAAAAGGGTCTTAGCGATGAGTCTCTAGGTTATTATAATGAAGTGACTCGTATTTGGAAACAAGCAGGAGAGATAGGATCAGAAAAGAATGCATTGATACTCCACAATATGGGACTCGCCTATCTGGTTAAAGGGATGTATGAGAAAGCCTCTGACTATATCAAGATGTCACTAAAAATGAATAAAAAAGCATATGGTGAGGAGGACCCCACTGTAGCCAGGAGCTATCTAATTTTGGGAGATTGCTTTTTGCACAGAAAGGAAGCATCCACAGCTCTACAATTCTATACCAAAGCTCTGAACATCAATTTGAAACAAAAGGAAAACCCCATCCCTGCAGCTCAGAGTTATAACAGTATGGGACATCTCTATAAAAGAGCTGGAGAACACCAAAAGGCTCGTGAATGCTATCAGAACGCTTTAGATCTTCTTGAGCCCAAATATCCTAGCTACGACCCCGATATTATTCAAACTAAGAACTATCTGGCCTCATTATCATATTTGGAAAAAGCTCCAAAGAGGGAGTATCTTAGATCCCTATCCCAAAATTACTCCATGAAATTCTTATCCCTTTCATCTTATGATATTGTATCATTAGGATTGAAGGATCTCCCCACAGATCACTCTTCCCTTTTTCATTGTGTGAGCTACGCTTTAAACTCAGACGTTTACCAGAATCTCAGCAAAGAAGGCAAAGAGGAGGAAGTAATGGCAATGAGGAGACTTGCGGCTAAAATTATCAGCGAAAAAGTCGAAAATTTCAATATCAAGAGAGATTTAAAATACAAATCACTGCAGGATTATACTGAGGCCCTTCAAACCCCTAAGCACAGAGGCACAAATACAGAACTCAAAGCTTTTGTTTTATTCTATAAGATACATTTCATGGTTTACCACCTATATGAATCTGGATGTAGCCAGAGACCTGATATTATTTCTGCAGGTGTTCCTTCGGACAAGGTCGTGATTTTACTTTTGGACAGAAGAAAAGGAGAGGACCAGGTGGTGTATAAGTTATTGATAGGTAAGGATAAAGAAGGTAAGGAACACTGTGTATTTGGAACATTTGGTGATGATCAGGAGCTTCAAGAAAAAGCACAAAAATTCGTGGCAAGCCAGAAATAAAGAGTGTGACATTTCTAAAGTATGCAACAGTTGAACTTTTATTTTGTATTTATTCTCTTAATTACTTAAATCATATGAGTTCATCCTTATATCAAATTTACGTATCAAATGTTTACAAACTTACAGGTAAAATTAATCAGTAAATTGGCTTTTCATACAATTGAATTAGTAAAGATCATAGGAAGAATAAGCTTGTACAACCAAAGAAACACAAGAACACTCAAAAGAAAATTTATTAATTATTCCCAGAGCCCTCTGAAGGTTTGGAGGCATTATTCTCATCAGGTTTCAACTGAGTGTTAAGCTTCCTTAATTTTTCCTTTCTGAGATCTAATAAAATTAAAAATGTCGATTTCCCATATTACCTAAAATTTCCTGTCTCTTCCTCTTTATTTCATTCGCCTGTGATTTTTCTTCAGATTGCTCCTTAATGACTTGGGCCAGCAATTCCTTGCCTTGTTCAGTTATCCTCCTGTCATAAGATTGCTTAACTAGGACTCTTTCTTGCTGCTGTTGTTTCACTAAAAATTTACTAATCTTTCCTAATATGTCTACTTTCTTCGGTAATTCCTTCTCTTATTTCCCTGAGGGCTTCTGCCTCCCAGCCAAGCCTTTCAGCTTCTTGTCTCTCGAGATTTTTAGCGAGTTCTCCTGCCTTATTTCTGTTTATTATACTCTCTTCTCTTTCTCTAAGTAGCCTTTGCTGTTCTTCATAGAACATCTCCTTCTCTTTCTCGAACTCTTCTTTTTCCTTCTCTGTCATATTATCGAATTTTTTCTGAGCAAAATCGACTAAATATAGCCCTTTCTTATCCTTTTCTCCTCTCACTATTCCGAATTAGTTCTTCTTTTGAATAATTTTTACTTAATGCTTCATATTGCTTGGCCTTCTCTTCCAACTTGGCCTGTATGTTGACAGGATTTGATGGCAGACTCTCTATATCCTTTTTGCTTCTTAATTCAACTCCCTTATTGCTTTTTTCAAAAGCTTTAGCCTTTGTTTTGGACATCTACTCATTAATCTAAAAAAAATAGATATTTTTTACCTTCTCCCCAGTGGTTGCTTTGTTTTTCTCTTTTTCTAGCATGACTTTTAGGTCTATCAACTAGGAAAGTTAGAAATTTGAGATGAAAATTTGGTACTGAAGAATTATCGACATTGATGGGTTTGCTGGGCTTGGGAAGAAGGGCTGATTCGGTTAACCAACCGTATCCTGACATTGTGAAAAACACGAATATAGAAAATAATTAAGTTAAGACTTTCAGATATAAAATTCAATTTAAAATTCTTCATTCATAGAAATGATAACCAACAACATTACCCCTGCTGAAGAAGACTACAACCATCTCTACAAGAGTATGATCATCTCACTAGCATCCTAATCTTTTCCTTAGTTGTCTTAGTTGGAGACGCCGGTGTCGGAAAGACCCATCTTCTTAATAGGTAACGAATTATAGAAACTTCTCTCGTAATCTTCCTAGATATATCAAGGGAACTCTTCCCAAGAATAATGTCCCCACCATTGGAGTCGAATTCGCTACCAGGACTGTCACTTTGGCAAATGGAGGTAAAGTTAAGGCTCAAATTTGGGATACCGCTGGACAAGAGAGATACAGAGCTATTACCAGCGCGTATAAAATTTAAAAGATCTTTGGAATAATTGTTATAGTCACTACAGAAGAGCTGTCGGTGCCTTGTTGGTTTATGATGTTACCAAGGAAAAATCTTTCGAAAGTGTAACTAAATGGATGGAAGAATTAAAATACCATGCCGAACCTGATATTGTCATTATGCTTGTTGGAAATAAAGTTGATCTAGTTGATAAGAACCCCTCTTTGAGAAAGGTCAGTAGAGAAGAAGCCAGAAAGTTGGCCCAAGAACATCAAATGCTCTTTGAGGAGACTTCTGCCGTCACTGCACAAAACGTTACTGATGTTTTCGAAAGACTCCTTCAAGGTAAAATAGGATATTATTTGTGTGCTAAGCCCAATAGAAATCTTCGACACTAGAACTCAGGACAGACCCAAGCCTAGTGGTGTCGTTATAACTGGGGGTGGAAAGCAAAATTCCAAGGGTTGCTGTTAGGAAAATTAGAAGGCCACAAACTGAGGATAGAAATGTAACTTTTTGATTTTTTGAGGTTAAATTCTCATATTTTATTGTTTATCTCGATATCGATGAATACGATAGATAATATTGTATCGCCACAAAAAATATACTATAACCACATCTCAATACATCATATCCACTTTTTCTTAATTCAAACAAGCTATTGAAACCATATTTACATTAATGCTCAGGCTTATGTGGAGTACTACTTTTCTTAGCACTCGATCTATAAATTCTTCCAGGTACCTTCTGGGTCTCCCTTATAGTCTCCTCTAAAGGGTTAATAAACCCTCTCGAATCATCATCAAAAGTACGATGAATTAGCTGCTTCTCCAATTCAAAAATTCTAAGATCTTTAGATTCAAGGGCTTTCTGTAGACTATCTCTTTCATGAAGAATTTCAGAAATTTCGCGTTGTAGTAGAGCGTATTTGTCGTTGAGGTCAATATTTCTTCTTTCAGAATCACTGAGCACCAGCTTGCTCTCGTTTACAGTTGCAATAAGGTTTTCAATTTGTTGCTTGGAGAGTTCGTAGCTCTCGAGAATTTTCTTATACTCCGCCTTCAAGTTTGTATTTTCAATTGTGGTTGTCTGGAGCTTCTGAGAAAGGGAGTCAAGTTCTAATTGGAATTTCTCTTCCTGGTCCAAGATATAATTCTCGGCTGTTCTGAGTTTTCGTTCCAGTTCATCAATTTTCTGGTGGATGTCTTCTCTCAACTTAATGTTCATGCTTAATTGTTGTACATGGTCTTTTCTCAGAGACTTGATGAGGGGATAGTTCCTATCAGGATCATAGGCGAGCTTAGCATGGGTATTGGCCAAAGTTATAATTTTTCCTACCACCAAAGAGCAATTCTCTAGTTCTGTAGTATTTAGCAGATCTGTGTAGCTGGCTATCAGTTCATTCGTGAGAACGAATTTTTCATCCTTGAAAAGGTCAAGAATGAATCTTTTGAGGCCTTCAGGGAAATCTTCTAGGACAAGTCTAACATCAAAGGTATCCCATTTGGTAGGTCCTTGTTTCTGAGGGACTTTTTTCAGGCGGTTAGCTGCTATCACGGCATATCCCACTCTCTTGAATTTAACATAGAGGTCATAGTTCTTTCTTTGTGTGGGTGGGGACTCGATAAATTGATGCTCGATTAACTTTTGTCTGAGGATCAAGTAGTCAGTTAAATATTGGCTGCTGAAGTTCTTCTGGTAGACTAGAGCATCATATTTGTACATTAGATTGAATAGTAGCTTTGTCATTATGGCTATTATAACAGTGGACTGGCTGATCTTATTCTTTTGTTTGGCCGTCTCCTCAGCTAATTGGAAGAACTTCTCCTTGAATTCCTTGATCTCAGCATCTTGTTCCTTGAGGAATTCAAGAGTCTTTTTCTTTTCATCTTCACACCAGTTTAGTTTCTGAACAGCAGCTGATAGTTCTTCCTCATAGAATTTCAACTCTTCCTCCTTGGCTTGCAAGGATTCATGAAGCCTTTCCTCATTCTCTCTATTCAACTTGGCCATTTCTTCAAGTCTCTCTTCAAATTTGTTTTGAGCAGTATGGAGATTTTGGACAGATTCCTCCATAGTGTTTCTAAGTTTCTGGGATAAGACTTCATTGGCTTTTTCTAGTTCGTCCACAACAAGCTTAAGGTCGTTCTTCTCTTCAGTTATGAGGCTAAGATGGGCTTTCACGTCTTTATTTTCATTTACTAGCTCATTCACTCTTTCGTTCAATTTTACAAATTCTCTGTTTTGTCTGAGGATGTTGTCCATAAGTAAATGCATAGCAATAGTCTCTGTGAAGAGGTCCATAGGGATGTTGGTAGTCTGGCCATCAAGGAAGTTAACTGCCTTCTTGATTTCATTCTCTATTCTGCTGGTTTTTTCTTTTAATTCAGTCTCAAGGAAGACAATATGGTCTTTATATTTTCTTATTTCTTTCTCTTTTTCGTCAATTATCATCTTGATTACATTGATTTCTCTTTCCACAGCTTCATATTTCTCCTTGTCGAGTCTGGCAGTCATTTCATCTTCCTCGCTTTTTTGGATTAAATGGTGCTGGTAGTCTGTAAATAGCTCCTCATATTTCTTTTTAAGGTTTTCATAGTTATTCTTATAGGTATCAGACTCTATGACCTTATCTTCATAGTTGATTTGAAGCTCTTTATACTCAGCCTGAATGTTAGAGAGATTTTTAAGCTGTTGTTCGTTCTCTTCAAGGAGTTTCATCATATTCTCATTATTGAAAGTCAGCTGAGAAATCTTCTTTTTTAGCTCTTGGTTCTCGTTTTGAAGCTGGTGAATGTTCTCAGACATATTCTCAATTTCGTCTTCATTCCTGCGGTTCCTGTCAATTTCTCTGAACAGTGAAGATTCAGTTATCAAAGTTCCTTGTCTAACTTCATTAAGTTCTCGAGATAACCTGTCAATTTCTTGTTCTGCAGCGTAAGTCTTTGATTCTGACTCCTTGATCTTTTGCTGGTACTGCTGAATCATTTTGGCTTGATTCTTGACAGTTAATTGGAGCTTATTGTTCTTGTCATATTCGGCTTGAAGCTTGAGTTGTAGTTCTTGGTCATACATCCTTAGCTTGCCCTCCATATTGGTTAATTGCTTTTTGTATAGCTCATTAAACTCCTCCAATTCTCTTACTCTCTCTTTTAGGACGTTTGCTTGTTGAGTTTTAATCTGATTGTCATGGGACAATAGTCGAATTTGAGTCAACTGTGCTTTAATAATAGCCTGAGCCTCTCCTATGGTCTCGGCTGCTTGTGATGACTCTGTCTGAGTGTACATAAAATCTCAATTTCAACGTTTTCGCAAAAATAAAATTTATCTTAAAGTTGGTTCAGCGGACTAAATATGCTGTAATTCATATAACTTCCTTCAGAGCAAGTATACTTCTAATCCCCATCATTTGAGAGTTATATTAGTTTCATTTTCAATAATCAATTCTTTTTGGATAAATAGTTTGATTTTAGGAACTACTCTACTAAGTTTCGTGAGAAATGATACAAAATCGTTCGAAAATGGCTCGTGTGCTGGCCTTTGAAGATGGAGTGATGTTTACAAGAAAATATATGTTGATAGCTTTTTTTTTAGGAGTTGTATCTCAGTAAAGAGAGGATATTTGATTCTTTTGTAACTTAACAAATTAGATAAAAGGAATGCTAAAATAGTTTCTTACAAATTTATCATATATTCCCACAAACTAATATTTAGGAAGAACACTAGACAAAAAATAATATTATTAGCCGAATAGCCCATAACAACACCTACATTCCCCATTTTTCCTCTTTCCGCATCCATAGCAGAACCTACAACCACATCTACAAGTCATACTGTTACATCCAAACTCTTTCGCAACAAAAAATTGACACTGAGGACATCTCTTCCAATTATTTTTCATAGCAAATTCTATAGCATAATTATCCGTAAGACTATCTTTATATTGTTCGCAAGATTGATTCATGTGCCACGCGACTCCACACTTAAGGCAGTACTCCTTATGACATTCTGTACATTTAAAATACGTCACATCAGAATTTGCCTCATACAACATTTTGCAATTAGGACTAATGCAATACTTAAATTGCTGGGGGTGGGTCTCGACTTAGGACTGAATCTTAAAGTCCAAGAACTTCTTCTTGATATTTTCATCGGGCAGGAAATCAAGGACATCTCTCTGAGAGATCGGAACGTTGCACTGAGGGCATTTAATTGGAATCTGCTTTTCATGAACTTTTCCTTTAATATATTCCATTAAGCATTCATTGTGGAAAGAATGAGGACAATTTTCTAAGGGATAAAACTCGCTCTCTATTTTTTCTAGGCAAATTGGGCAGGTTAACTCACAATTTCTTTCCTCATCTTCTTTCAATTTAAGAGCTAATAACATGTCTTGCTGCTCCATTTCTAAGATTTTCTGAATGGCTGCCTCAGATTCAGCTTCCTGGACTCTAGGAATAACAAGATCTTCTTCATTTTCATGATAATAATCCACATTTTTATAAGCATTTTCATTAGATTTCCTTTCCTCTTGACTATAATTGTTATTTATGTTGGATTTCTCTTCTTCTTCAGGTTTGGAGAGCTGGTCTGCATAGGCAAGGAGCCCTGAGCATAGAATTTCAGTCAAGATAGATTCATTGCTGTCTTCCTGTATAGTTATTTTTTCACTTATTTCTGAGAGGGCTTTCTTTATATCTGCTTTGGGAAACTTTCCCGTGAATCGTCCAATAAAGAAGTATTGGAATGGTTTTATTGCAATAAAGTCCTGAATTATTAGGTAGAAATGGTTTAAAAAGGCAATCAGTTGAGTCTCTGTATTAAAAGAAACTATGTTATCAAGACTCAGTGAGGAAGTTAGGTCAAGAACTTGCTTCCTCACCATGAATTTGAGAAAGAACTTGGACAGATATTCTCTTTTCACTTCTTCGTCTATTAACTCTAGTTCTTGCAGAGAATTGAGAGCATCAAGACATTTTTTAAAGTCGGGAAGCTTTTCCAGAGAGAAGCAAGAAGCTAAGCCTGCACAAAAGAAGTCTAATGGGGTTCCTCTAGGAAAACTCTGTTTCAGGTCTTCAGAGGACACCATTAAGTTGAGAAAGTTCATTTTCTCAAAATTATTGATGAAGACAAAATAAAATTATATTGTAAAGAGATTTTCGTTTGAAATATAAATTTTTCCGAAAATGAATCTAGGAGTGAACAACTATGAAAAGAATCTATTATAAGGCGAAAAGTATCCTTGATCCAAACGAACTTGTCTTTTCACATGAGGAAGAAAATTAACATTGAATCTGCAAGGAGGAAATGTTACTAGCATTGTTATTACTTAATTATGTTTGTAAAGTCTATACTAAGTAAATATAAAAATGAATGACCAGTATGTTCATAGCTAAGAATTCCCAAATAAGAATCTTCACTCCCATATAAATCTTTTCTTGCAGGCCAGACATACATGAGTTTCATTTCGTAGTACGCAGCCTCCTTGGTAGTAATATAACTCAGTTTTAGAACTCCAGCCCCGTAGAAGTTCATATACAAGCTATCTAACTTTCTTATTACTGTGGCATGCTGGGCACTCGGTCGGTGGACTATAGGGTCTTTTTCTTCAGAATTCATCTGGGTCTTCATTGAATTGACTCGTTTATTCATTTTTAGAATTTATTTTGACATAATTGAGCCTGATATAATGGCAAGCTAAGTTTAGGGGTTTTGGAGAGGGATTGCAAATTTTTAGGGTAATTTTATGGAATAGTTGAAATGATAAAATTTCGTTTAGAGAAGATGAACCCATTATAGCAATGAATTGTACATTAATTTGGAAATATCATCAATCTAAACGAAAAAAAGTATCATACCAAGAATATATAAACGGAATCTAAGTCTATTCGAACTCGTAGGTATCAGTGTAGTCCTGAGGTTGGACCTTGCCTGAAACGCCAACGAACTTTTCGAGGTCATTTATTCTCTTCTCACAGAAGTTGATCTGTTTTTGTAGTTGGGCCCTGTCTCTTAACAATTGTTCCACTTCTCGATCCAGTTGGTAATTCTCGTTTTTATATTCTGTTAGCTCAGTTTTCCAGTTCTTATTGAACTCTTTGATTAGTGGCATGAATTCTTTTATATTCATAGCGTTGCCCTGGTTCAGGTCTTCATAGAGTGCCTTGAGTTCTGCTTTATATTGCTGAATAAGTTGTTTATATTCTGCAAGGGTCTGTAACATTTTCTTCAGAATTGCCTATACAAGTCAAATTATACACAAGAAACTATACAAATTGCAGGTTCGTGTTGGTCGTTAAGTTCTCAGCAGCCGAAAGTTGAGATTTGAACTTTTCATCATAGTTGGTGAACTGTCCAAGAGTTTCATCATAAACCTCAGGAAGGACATAGCTTCCCCTATTGGTGTCTATTTCCTGTGAGTACATGGTGGATCTAATGGAGCCGAGAAGACTCTTGGCAGCTGTCTTCATGGTTGTTTTGGCTTTATCTCTGTCGGTCAGGTATTTTGTACTTCTCATATTGGTCATTACGAGATCTTTGGCTAAATAGGGTCCGTCCTATGAAATAAGAGAGGATAAATTGGAGGGTACAGTTTGGCCTAAGTTTAGCTGGTACTTGGCGCCCTGTTTGACAGGCTTTTTGTCCTGGAAATTAAACATGCGTGAAAGTAACTTCTATAATTAAATTTATTGACTCTGAGAATAATAAAAGAGAAGGGATTAAAGAGTGTCTTGTTCAAAAATGGGTCTATTCTAGGGTTCGGGAGGTAATTTAGCTATCAAAAATTATACAAACGTAAAAACGATAGACTCAAGATATCTTTGAATTATGGAACTATATATGAATTACTCTTTAGAAAAGAACCCATGTTTCTTCCTTAACTGAAGAATTGAGATATATTGTTTGAGTTAGCATTCACCTCATCACCGGTAATAAATTCATCTCCTGTATTCTTTTTCTCACTCTCTTTAAACTCAGTAGTCTCCCCTTGTCCTCCTTGCACAGCTTGTTCTTGTTCAACACCCTGTCCAAGTGGTTCTTGAGGCTCCACTTCTCCAGTCTTTACCTTCTTAGATGGTGAGGGCTCAAAATCTTCAGTGTTCTTAGGGTCAGAAGCAGCCTGATTCTCGGCCTGTGCAGTCTTATGCTCCAATTGAGCAATGATCTCCTTGATAGTGTGCTTGACTTCTCCAATATTGTGATCACCCTCTTGAACAATTGATTCTGGAATAACTTCATTAGGCTTTTCTTCAGCCATCTGAGTATCTTCCTTAGGTGGCTCGAAAACTGCTCCACGGCTTGATTCTTCAGCAGTCAGTGGCTTTTCCTCTTCAATAGCGTCATTTTTAGCGGGCTCAGAGGCCTGTTCACTCTGAATAGATCTGAGGGTGGGCATCTTCTGAAGATTTTCCTTTCTTTCTTCAATACTCATTTCACTTATCTTCTTAGTACTGACTTCCTCTTGGATTTCTTGGACTATTGCAGAATCTTGGTGTCTTAGTCTCTCGTAGTCATCAACAGTACCTGATCTTGCAATATTGGATGTGCCACTTGGAAGTTTCTTAAGTCCCTCCGCATCCTCTTCAGCTACTTGGTCTGGAACTGCCTCACCAATTCTGATGCCTATGGAGTCTTTGGATTTATTGGAAGATTTACCGTCTCCTTGATCTCCTCCTTGCTCTCCTTTCTCTTCAGCTTGCTTTTCTCCTGCCTGTTCTCCCTTTTGTTCTCCTCCTTTCTCTTCAGCTTGGACCGCAGTCTGTTCAGCAGGTTGCTCTCCTGCCTCCTCAGCTGGCTCTTGATCCTTTGTCTCAGACTTCTTGAGAGATCTGCTTCTGCTTGCTGATCTCTTGGGCTTAGTCAAAGGCTTCTTCTCATCGTCTTCATCCTCTTCCTCAGCAGCAGGAGCCTCTTCCTCCATAGCTCCCTTATCTTTGCTAGCTGACTTCTGAAGGGATCCTTGACGAGAAGCTCGAGTATTTTGTCTACTAGGAGCCTTGGATTTGGATTCAGGGACCTCTTCCTCCTCACCTTCTTCTGCAGGAACGGATTCCTTTGTGGCTGATTTTTTGGTGGATCCTCTTCTGGAAGGAGCTTTCTTAGGTTCCTCGGCTTGCTCCTCTCCTTTTTCTTCCTTTTCTCCCTTTTCTTCTTTTTCCTCTTCAATCTGTTCCGCAGCCTTTGATGATGATTTCTTAGCAGATTTTTTGGTGGATCCTTGACGGGTAGCTTTCTTTCCCTTGCTGGCTCCTTCCTCAGCTTGAGCTTCTTCCTTTCCAGTGTCTTCAGCAGGCTTTTCCTCAGTTTCTTCAGCCAATTCATCAGCTGCCTTGGAAGCAGACTTCTTGGCAGATTTTCTAGAGCTTTGGCGGCTGGCAGTTTTCTTGCCTTCAGGTTTCTCACCTTCAGCTTCTTCAGCAGCTTCCTCTCCGGCTTTAGAAGCAGACTTGGTAGTTGACTTTCTAGAAGATCTTCTTGAGGGAGTCTTTTTCTCAGTCTCTTCTTCTTCTTTTTCCTTTTCTTCAGCTTTTTCTTCCTTAGCTTCTTTGGCTTCGGCTTCCTCAGTTTCTTCTTCAAGTTCATCCTTAGCTTGGGATTTCTTCTTGGAAGCTCTAGCACTTTGTCTTGGAGTGGCCTTTGGCTTCTCAGCTTCCTTTTCTTCGGCCTTTTCTTCGCCCTCAACTTCCTCTTCTATATCGCCCTTAGCCTTGGATTTCTTAGATGAGCTCTTAGTAGCTGATTTCTTCTGGGAACCTTTCTTAGGAGTCTTAGCTTCTTCTTCGGGCTGTTCTTCCTCTTCGATCTTTTCTTCGCCTTCTTCCTCTTTTTCTTCAGCTTCACCCTCTTCTTCCTTCTCTTCAGTTTTTTCTTCCTTTTCTTCTTCCATCTCGTCCCCCTTCTTCTTGGAACTCTGTTTGGGAGTAGCGGTCTTCTTGCCCTTAGCGGCAGAGGACTTTCTGCTGCTAGATCTTTCTTTCTCACTGGCGAACTTGTAGACATTCTTATTCAAAGATACCTTTCCTTCAGCTTTCAGCTTGCCAAGGATCTGTTCAACGTTCTTAGTATCAACGTTATTAAATCTCCTTTCCAAATATTCAATGATCTTATCCTCGCTAGCCCTGTCCTTCAAAGTCTTAATAGCCTGAGTGATCTGATTTTCAGCGTCCTCATCATCAGTTGGGAAGGCTGGAAGAGCTTCCTTTTCATTTCTCTCATTCTTTTCCTTGCTCTTCTTCTCAGCCTTGGCCTTGACCTTAGACTTAGGCTCCTCAGCTTCTTCCTTTCCTTTGCCGGCTTTACCCTTAGCGGTTTCGGGCTTTTTGGTTGTGGCTTTGTCAGCGGTCTGGGATCTGGCTGAGGCAGCACGACTGGAAGTTCTGGTGGTTGCGGGGGCGGTCTCTTCTTTGGCAGCGGTCTTGGGTGCGGGTTTTTTAGTGTCTTTCTTTTCTTCTTTGGGCTGAGTCTTTGGTGCTGATTTTGTTGTGGCTGCGTCTTTCTTGGTTTCAGCAGCACGGCCTCTTCTAGGTGAAACGGTAGTTTCTTTTGCTTGAGGCTTTTCCTCTTCTTTCTTATTCGCTGGCTTTTTAGATGCGGCTGTTTTTGTGTCAGCTTTGGTTTGCTTAGGAGGAGATTCTGATTTTAATGCTGCTCTTCCTCTCTTAGTGTTGACAGTCTCGTCCTTTTTGGTAGTATCAGCAGCAGCTTTTTTATTATCAGTTTTTGTAGTTTCCTTAGCTGCCTTTCCAGCTGGTTTGGAGGTGTCCTTAGTGGATTTCGCTTCTTCCTTAGCGCTGGTGTCTTTAGCAGCAGGCTTGGTTGTAGGGGTCTTGGATCTGGAAGCAGGAGGCTGAGATTTGGCTCCTTTATTGGTTTGGGATTGAGATTTATTATCAGTGGTGGAGGCAGAAGTGCTGGATTTGGTGTCTTTTTGTTGTTTGGCATTGGCGGCGGCACCTTTGGGTTGTGGTGATTTTGCTTTGGTGTTATTCTTAGATTTAGCACTTTCTGAACGGGTTCTTGAAGGAGATTGTGTAGTGTTCCTCTTTGTAGAGGCAGATTTTGAAGCGTCTTTTTGTTGGGATGCATCTGTGGTTCCCTTGGACTTAGTATCAGTCACAACTTTCTTTTTTGCCATTTAAAGAAAGATAGCTGCTTTTAATTTTTGAATTTTTATGTGCTGTCTTTTTTTGATTTTTGTTAATTAAAATTATTGCTGCTCTAGTCAGAATGCTAAATTCTGATTGGACAAGAGGACTCATTTTGGAATTTTTCCATTTTCACGAGCCCAAGGAAGGCAGTATTAGCGTGCCATCCTCTATATACTCCTCTCTTACTCACATATTATTCCCTAAGTGGCATTTCAAATAAATGTACCAGACTAACTAGGAAAAAAAGATTGTCCATCAATTATCTTGAAATGATTGTCTAGTAAATCTATTACTCAAAATAAGAAACTCCAGCTCGGTTTCTGAGTAAAAGGCTTAATTTTTTATTGAGGAATTAGTTCCTTTGAGGCCAAAATTAGAACAAAATTTCTTTGTGTATGTTGCGAAAAATACCTAGTATTTATTTATTTGTTGAATAATTCTTTTTAGAAATAAGGCTTGTCAACTTCTAGCAAAATAGCCTGGCCATCTTAGAAAAAATTCTACAAGACTTTTGAGACACATTTTTTTGACTTTAAAGTTGTTTCAATTCATGCATAAACTAAAACTCTATATATGCATAGATAAAGAATCAGCTAACAGCTTAGAGCTTGGCCTTGGCATACTTAGCGAAGTTTTCAGGGGTTGGGGGAGGGAAGAGTTCAGGAGTGAACATAGTGGCCTTCTTCATGTTGCCCTTGATCTTCATTTTACCCTAACATATAAATCAATGCTAATAACACACTACAGTCATGAAAGCAGTTTGAGGGTTAAGGGTTCCCTTGCAGACAGCAACGAAATCTTCATCAGTCATGGTGAAAGTGGAGTCGACTTGGTCAACTTTATTTTGAGTGACACTACCCTTTCCGGTCTTGAGGTCAATGATCCATCTTCTGACGACGGGGCCTCCCTTCTTTTCAGTGACTTCAAAGGCATAGACAGCGTTAATTTTTTCAATGAGATGAGCTCCATCTCCAGAGTTCAGAAAAGCACCCATCATTTCAAAGAGCTGGTCGCTTTGGAGGGCAGATCCAGAGCTTTGTTGGGCAGGCTTAGATTCTTGTTGAGATCCACTGGTGGAGGCACCTCCGTACTTAGCGAAATTTTCAGGGGTTGGGGGAGGGAAGAGGTCAGGGGTGAACATGGTGGCCTTCTTCATGTTGCCCTTGATCTTCATCTTGCCCTAAAGAATTAATATACGACAAATTCAAATACAGTCATGAAAGCTTGTTGAGGATTCAACTTTCCGAGGCAGATTTGTTCGAAGTCATCATCAGTCATGGTGAAGGTGGAGTCAGCTTGGTCCTTTCCTTGATAGACTCTTCCATTTCCGTTCTTAAGGTCGAGCATCCAGGTTCTTGCGGGTGGTTGGCCCTTTTGGGGGAGAATTTCCATGGCATAGATAGCTTGGAGCTTTTCAACGATGGGCTTGCCTTCTCCCTTGGCAAGGAAAGAGGCCATAAGTTCAAAGATCTTATCAGTCTTGAGAGCCATCTTTGACGAAGATATAATTAGATGTTCCTAATAAAATAAATTTTACTCAGTAATCATCATTGTCATGTTTATATTAAGTGAATCTGAGTAATGAAGTTTAATAATAGTCCTTTGAGATGTGAAATATCATAAAATATATTAGTTTCCTATCGCGTAAAATACGTACTTGGGTTGAATTTTTTTTTTTTGATGATGATTTTCATAATATATGGACGTCGATGACGACATCTGCTCGAAAAACCTTTGTTAAAATTTTGATAATAGCTCAATGCCAGCGTCCGTGAAACATAAGATTCTCTTTGTCTGAGAACTGGTTTTGGCTATGGGTAAATTGCTAGGGACTTGAGACATATTCTTAAATTTTAGGTGAGAGTTTCAATTCATTTTTTAAAAATTCAATCTATATAAAATCTTGTAACAATATCATTAGTTTCTTGCTCTTAGAATTTAGGTCACTGCAACCTTGTTAGATTAGGAATAATATATAGAACTTAATGGTCATGGGCAAATTTGAACCAGTTCCTATAGAAAAATACCACATTGGATCTGTATGAATTGATTGATATTCAATCATATATTGGTAAATGGGCTTCGCAATGATTGAAAACTGGTTCAGAATCAACAAAATAATCAATATTTCACTTCTGGTGAGCTAAAACAAATATTGACATCACGATCTATAAATTTCAATCAAATCGCCTTAGCAAAATTAGATCTAGCATAGAAAGATAGGCTATTATTATCCAAAATGATGCTCAAATTTGTCATAAATAAGAGCGATATTGTCACAGATTTTAGATAAAGGAGTCTTTTTCTGGTTTTATAAAAGAAAATGAGACCATCGATTTCTGGGAATGGGTATGATGACCATATTCCAGAGACTCAATATAGTGTTATAAAAAAGTATCACTGTAATAAATCTGATACGAAAAATACATTTAAATCCAAGTCTGGCGTAATGCAAGCTAAAGAAACCTCACGCGCCAATGGATCAATCTTCATTCAAGGGTTCCATCATGACAAGAGAATTATATTGTGTAAATACACTTTAAGAATGCCTCACATTGTTATTCTGTTGAATTGAAAATTTTATTTTTATTGATGATTTTTATAATTTTGAAGATATCGTACTTTGGAACCATCATTCAAACATCACTATGGTAATATATGGGCTAACTTTGAAGATGAATGAGAAAATCCATGTATCATATATAATTATCTGTATCCCCTAAACACGAAAATATTTCGAATAACGCATTTTCTATTTATTTTCTATATAGTTCAAGAATAAGTGGTGCAGATTTGCCTAAATGTCTAATTTTTGGCAACTACTATTTTCATTCCAATAAATATTTTCAAAGAAGATTCATACTTCTATTTTATGTATAAAGCCCACCAAGAAAAAACATACAAAAGAGACGATCTCTCCTTTTAGATACATTTACAATTTTGATCTCCAGTATAGAAGACAACCTTTTTCCAACCTACCCAAGATTGAGCTTTTGTTGTAATAATTCTAAAGTTTGTGAAGGCAGCTTTGACAGTTAGTTCGAGGACTTGATCCTCGCTAAGATACTGATCAACAGCTGCGATGACTTTCTTGGTATCGAGTCCGAAATCACCAATAAGGTAAAATACGATATTGCAATTAAGAATGGTATCGACAACTAGTTTCACAGTTTCAACATAAGTAGGCTGGGAGAATGTGAATTGAATCCATCCAGTGGGATAAGCTCCACTATTCCAGCCAAATCCTTCACTATTAGGATCCATGATATTGCTAATGTCTGATCCATAATCCCATATTGATGAATAAGTGATTTTGGCTGCACTTTTAGGCAAAAAAACTTTAGTACAGACCCACTGTTGGTTTTTCATTGCCTCCAAGTTTGTTATTCTGAAGGCAAGGTAATCGTTGATCCACTCTGTACTAATTTCATTGATTGCCCATCGCAAGTAATCCTGCAGTTCTTCAATAGCAGTATTAAGCCCTTTACAAGTTTGAGAATTCTGTTCCTCATGTGATTGGGCAGATGCCACAATGATCTGATTGATAATTTTATCGACTTTAGAATGAACAATCTCATCAAAAATAGGTTCTCGAGCTACTTTGTCTTGGATTTCCTTGATTTTCGCAATTTGAGAGAATATTTTGGTTCTCAATTGAAATGAACTCTTATCCTTAGCCTTAATATTAACTTGGATGAACTTCAAAGGTTTGACATAAATTTGTCCACCACAGACCTGTCCGACCAATGAAGAGATTTGGGTCAGCACGCTCAATGAATCTTCGAGGCTTTTTATAATACAATTGAGATGTATGAGATCATTTTGGGCCATTTCATAGAGTTGATTAGCATTTTTGCAATCTGCAATTTCTTGGTTGATTCCAATATCAGGAAGCGTATATGATAGTGCTTGGGCAGCAAAAGCCAAGACTAGGAAGAGTTCTAAGGGGTTCATTTTGGGTTCAAACTTGATTTTCAATAAAACGATTACAATTTGGTACTCTGCATGGTAACATAACTTTTTAAAAACGTATAAATAATCTGTTATAAAACATAAAATAAAAAGGAAGGCTCCTCAAAGGTCTCCCTCTACGGTATGACTATATTTGTTGAGAACCATCCTCAACAATCCATATCTTTTTGAGGTCGCACAGCTAAGTTTCTTGATTGGCATTCTTATGGAAGCTTTCATATCAAACTCTCTCAGAAATTCCTTTTGTTATGTCTTTTGTCATCCACATTAGCTTAACATACCACAGCCTACATTAGAGAAGTTCATCCCACAGTGCAATAATGTGAGAGATCCTTAAGAGGATAACCTAATTTTGGAGGATTTCAAATGCTTAAATACAATTATTTTGAAAGATATCTGATTCTCATTCGTTTTTTTCACTAGGAATGCTGATAAGGCGAATTCTGATTTCCTTGTATTAACAGATCTCATTGATTTATCTGCGAAATCTAAGATTTGCCACCGGGCTGGCAATTCAACTTAATCTTTGAAACTTGACTACTAAATAAATTAGCAGGGATCATGATCAATTATTTAGATTTCTTCAAGTTCCTAGGCCACTATAGATCTGATTATGAACTATCTTAGTTATCGAATTGGTAAAGTATGTCAAAAACATTCCCTGAAAAAAACTTTTTATGTGGGAATTATCAAATTAAACGACAAAAATTTCCAAAGAAATTTAAACCAAGTTGTTAAATGCCAAGGATTTGCTCAAGCATCCATAAAAAGATAATTTTGATTATAATATGAAAGTATTTAGTTGCTCTTATACTTGATATGCAAGCGATAGATCATATTTAAGGTTCTGCACATTCGCAAGTTTCTCCAGTAATGAAGAGAACTCTATTCCAAGCAACCCAACCATCCCCTTCGGTGGTTATGATTCTTACATCTTTGATTGATTTATTGAAAGGGATATCAATAAACTGACCAACACTAATTGATTGCTGGATCGTTAGATTATTGGTGTTTGGTCCAAGATCATATAAGACTTTGAGAGTAACTAACTGAGTAGGAATGTTAGCAGCCTTCAATCTGATGGATTGAATATAAGTTTTTTTAGCGAAGTTAAATTGAATTCATTGGGAGGGCTTTCCACCAGAATTCCAATTTCCACTAACAGTGAGATCGGGATCCATGATGCCAGTCAAGTTAGTCAGTTGAGGATAAACTTTGGAGTAAGTAATAGTGGCTGCACTACGGGGGAGATAAACTTCTGAACAGATCTTATCTTGGCTCATTTTGGAATTCAAGTCATCTATTCTAGCTGGGAAAAATCCCTCGATCCAGACAGAGTTGATTTCATCTACAGCCGATTCTAGAGGACCTTCACTTTTGTAATAGAAAACTGAAGGTTTCCACAAGGAATATTTTGTCCAGTAGAGGCCATGGAAGTAATTTGAGTAACAATGGTACTAATGTCTGAGCCAACAAGATCATTGATTAAGGGATCTTCAGTTAACTTTTCTTGAAACTGTTGTAATTTTCTAACTTTAGAAGACATAGATTTCTTCAATTTTCCCTTATCAGTTTGTAAGAGATTTAAAGTTGGAGGGTTTGGCTTAGGGATACACATATCTGATAAATCATCCAAGAGGGCTATAGAGTCAGTGATTGATTGATAAAGTTGTTCAACGCGGTTAAGATCGCTTTCGGCAATTGTGAGTAATTCAGCAGCATTAAAACAGTTGGCTTCTTCTTGATTGATTCCAAGATCAGGAAGAAAGTAACTTGTAGTAAATGCTTGACAAGTCAAGACAAGCATTAAACTTATGGCAAGGATTTTCATGTTAAAGGTTGAGTGAGGGACAAATTAAGATATTATGTTTGTTTTATAAACTATGAGAAACCATGCTATAAATACTCAGAATTAAGTCTTCATCGTTAAACGTAATAAGTGAATTCTGTATTGACAGTCTTATTAAGGATGCAATTAAATTGAATGCTAGGCTTAGCTTTTTTATTTACTAAGTAACTTAGATCAATTCTTAAACGTAACTATAATTTCTGTATTAGGTCAAATAAATTTAACTGCCCCGGTAAGGATTTTTCAAACGCATCTCTCTAGCATCTAGTGTTCTCAAGAATCTGTGAGTCACTCTCAAAATGTGTTAAGTTCACTCAACAAATTAAATGTCTTTGCCTTCGATTGGTTCCAATTTTCTTCCTGTTGATTCTCATTCTAAAAGTTGTCCAGCCTTGGCTAATGTTTTCCTTCAAATAATTGTTTTAACTCCTAGTACATGAATCAGCTACCCTTTCTCATTCACTGTTTCTCTTTAGAGAGGAATAAGAGATATTTTCCAGACTGTTCAGTTCTTCCTTCTTTATTTAAGAGATTTCATATGAAAGGACCATTCTTTGGACATTTCCTTCTTTATATAAGCATTCAAATGAAATTCATACTCCAGCACCTTATTGTGGCAGAAAAACTAGCTTAAGTATAGGTATATCTCTATGTTTTTAAATTTTCCATGCCTCAGATTTCAGTATTCTAACCTAACTTGTCCTGGAACCTTGACGTTCATTTCTCATTGGAGAAAACTGTTGAGATCTTCTTTATAATTTACCTGTAAAACTAGGTACACAATCTGATTAGTCGTACAGAGAAATGGGGATCTCTATAACTATTCCGAACATAAAAGTATTGAGAGTAGGGGCATTGGGGCTTTGTCAGATTCACCAAAATACTATGTATGAGTTAAGATAGGCTGAAGAAGTAAAGATTATGACTTATTCTCCTTGTCATCATCCTCATCATCTCCAAGGCAAAAAGGTCCTAAGATACGGATGAAAAAACTTGATGATCACAGGGATCCTGTATCCTGAGAAGAATTTTGAATATTGGAATAAAAGTAGGGCAGAACAATCTTGAGTAAAAGCCTCATTAGCTCAATGACGAATTAATTAATTTAAAATAAATTAAATAACTGAGACATTAACTTTCAAATTTGAGAGAATTTGTTCAGATCAGACCTTAAATGAAATTCAACTTTTCATATGATTTGATATCTCATAATTTTCAGATATGTAATCGTATGATAATAAAATTTCGATTCATAACATTTGAGTTAGACTGAAATGCATTTGCAATCATGTTCCCCGGTGTAGAAGACAACCTTGTTCCAAGCAACCCAGGATTCACTCTTGATGACACTAATTCTTAGGTTAGTGAATGAGGCATGGAGGGGGAATGAAAGAAACTGACCATTAGCCAGATGTTGGACAATGGTGTTGAGTGTTTTTTGGGTGCTTAAACCAACATCAACTTCAATCTTGTAAGTAACTTCACAAGCAGGTAACCAATGTAAGGGTATCAACATACTTAGGTTCCTTACAATTAACTTGAATCCAGCCTGGAGCATGATGACCTGAGTTCCAGCCCGAACCTACAGTATTAGGATTCATTAGATTGTCGATTTAGTTCCATCAGCCCAGAGCCCGGAATAAGTGAAAGTAGCTTCACTACTGGGAATGAAGATAGGAACGCATGACTGTATCTGATTCATCTTTTCTCTCAGTTCATTAAATCTGGCGGGAACACATCCATTGATCCATTGCGAGTTAATTTCATCAATAGCTCATTGCAAGTAATCCTTCAAGCCTTGGATGCAGCTACTTTTGATACCAACTTTCTCATCAATTCATTGAGAAGATACTGTGGTGAACAACAGCTCCATAATACTGTTAAACCTGGAGCCAATGAAACTGGTTAACAACGGAATCTTTCGCCAATTTGTTTTTAAGGTCCGTAAGTTTCTTGATTCTAGAAACATTTTTTTGTAACTCGTCGGTTTGGAAGAGACTCGAATTTGGAAATTACTTAGTTCCGACTTCACAGACTTGTTTGATAGGAGAAACTACTTTATTCAGAAGTGTCAATGATTTTACAAGATTAGAGGATGGGTATTAGAGAGGAATGAGATGACTTTCAATGGCTGAAAATAAAAAGCGGCATTCTAGCTGCTAGAGGTTCTAAATGGACTTCCAGCTCAGAAAAAGATAGCTCTGTTTAAGTACCTTACCTACAAGGCTGTTAAGAATAGCAGCAATGTTGCTCTAAATTTTTATGAATGCAGATAGGTCAAAAACTGATTTCTCTCTTGTCAAACTCTATGTCTGAGCTGTTATAGTTATGGTTCAAACCCACAAATAGACTTTCCTGAATGCATCACTTATTACTTTTTATTCAATTACCTACAGAATATTCAATGTCGTAATGAAATAATATTGAACAGGCCTATTAATGGCTTCTTGGGTGTCTTCTCCATAAAACAAATATAAGAATATTTTCTAACCTGTCCTGTTTTATCTCGTGAGTGCTGATTTTAGAAGTATAATAATTTCATTGCTTGGAGAAGAGTATATTTGACTTGAAATGAAAATCAAGAATAGGAGAAAACCTAGACAAAATCTAATGATCAATACCAAAACACAAAAGAAAGGAAAGGGAAAATCCTATTGTTAATTGATCAAGTCACAAGAGTTTTTCAATTTTCTTTATATATTGAACTAAATACAAATTGAAAGCTTCCTATGATATCAGATATAAGAAGTAAGGTATCTTCCGTTAAGCAGTTCTTTAGCAGGCTTTATATGCAGCAAAGAATTTCCTCTCTGAACTTGATCATCGGTCACTTTCTTGAGTCTATATCTATGTATTGCCTCTGCTCTTCTATTTAATTCACACGGAATATTGCCTAAGGGAACTTTACAAGACAATTATCTCTTGAGCAGGATCAATTTTTTCGGTTCCTGTCTTGTTTCGTTAAATTTATGGACTCTTTGAAGTAAGAGCAGAGTGGTTGTTCAGAGATGAGGAAATTGGATATTGGAAGAGCATCAAGAATTAAAGCACAGGGTAAAACAATAACCCTTGAAAAATAAATAAAGAGGATCCGAAGGCCTAAAATGAATTAACTTTCTATTTGATCGTAATGTTCCTTATATTTTATCAGATCTAGATTCAAATGAATTATAAATTTATGAATCAATTAATATATCAAATCATATTAATAAGGTCTTCTGAGTCAGGGCTAGATGCATTGGCAGTTTGTTTCCCCAGTATAGAAGAGTATTTTCTCCCAAGCAACCCAAGACTGAGAACTAATATAAGTGGTGGTAATTCTCAAGTTGGTGAGTGAAAGCTTAACAGGGAAGCTCAGAATTTGATGATATGACAGATATTGGTTAATACTGGCGATTGTTCTCTGGGTACTTAATCCATAATCAGCTACAATCGAAGCCTGAATATTCCCATCGGGATAGATATCAGCATCTAGTCTAAGAGAGTCAACATAGGTGGGTTGCTTAAAAGCAATCTGAATCCATTGAGGTGCACTCCAACCTGCGTTCCAGCCTCTTCCTTGAACATTAGGATCCATAAGATTGTTGAGAATGCTAAGAGAATTGTCGATACGTGAGTAAGTAATAGTGGCTTGGCTTTTAGGAATGAAGACAAGAGCACAGGTCCATTGTTGATTCATTTTAGCAAGCATATCAGATAATCTTGTGGGCAAATACCCATTGATCCATTGAGAGTTGATCTGATTAGCTGCCCAATTCAAGTAATCCTTCAAATCTTGGATAGCAGCTCGGAGTTCAGTGCAAGTCTGAGCAATGTGCTGTTCATTTGATTGGGCAGAGGCTACAGTAATTTGATTGATGATAACGTCAAGCTTAGAGCTGATCATTTGGGTAACAACAGAATCCTTAGCGAGGTTTTCTGGAAGCTCCTTGAGCTTTCTAATTTGTGAGAACATTTTTGTCTTGCTCTTAGCTCTAACATTGGTTTGAAGGAAGTTCATACCTTGGATCTGAGTATGACGATCACAAATTTGTCCAACAAGAGGAGTAACTTCATCTAGAATGGACAATGAGTCTTCAATATCTAAGACGATTCCTCTGAGGCGATTGAGGTCATGTTGAGCGATCGAGAATAGAGAGGCCGCATTTCTACAATCTCCGGCTTCTTGGTTTACTCCAAGATCAGGAAGCTCATAAAAAGTAGAATTCTGGCTAAGGGCTTGCCCTGCCACAGCTAATAAGAGGAATAAGGTTATAGTCTTCATTGTTAAGTCGAAAAAGTAGTTTCAATAATGTGATTATAAATTTATTAAGCCGGCTCATATACAAAATTGTAGAAAACCCATACTAAAACGATAAATATAACTGTCATTGCTTATTATAATTTTCTTTTAATTTGGAGACGGAAAGTAGCTCCATACATGGCTCATAACGCAATCATGTTTTTTGAGAGCCACTTTATTCCTTCCTCAACGGTCATATTCTTTTTGAGGCTGCAGGGCTGGAAAAGCACTCTGTTATCATTCTGATATCGTTCTACTTCCATAATCTCCAAGATCTTTTCCTTGGGTCTGTAACCCTCCACGGTATCCATTTTATTCAAATAAACCACAAAATATGCATTAGAAAGGTCCTCCTCAGACAAGACCTCTTTCAATAGCTATTTCATAAGCAAAATAATCATAATTTCAGTACCTTTCCTGCCTCTTTAAGTTTATGGGGTTCTTCTGAGACATCAACAAAGAATATCACTCCCTGAGTCCCAGTGTAATGATGTCTCCAGTGAATTCTATATCTTTGGTTTCCTGGAAGGTCCTTGAACCATTAATATGCATAACGATCACGATACAAATATCAGCCAGGACTGTTTTCCCACTTTTATTTCCTCTAAGTTTGCCTCAGTACTCTGCAGATAATCATCGAAGTACTTTCGGTTCTTTATCCACTCCAGGAAGCCTAAATGGCTGTTAATATCAATATTACTTTTGCATTACAAGATTTTCCTGCTTTTTCTCTCCCAAGGAGGATAACCTTTCGCTTGTGCTTGCCATAAAACCTAACTTTTTATAAATTTCTCTTTATCTATACGCTCCATGATCGTTCCCCATGCTTGCGGATCTATCTTGTTTTTTGCTGATAATTTAATTTTATTCTGTTATTCTCTCATACAGACTCTGAAACGTCAGGTCTTAATTCCTGCAAATGCTCTCCCTATATCGAAAACCATATTAAAGCTACTGTAAGTTGCCTATCTCAGAAACTTACAGTACATGGGTTACTTAGGAGAAAGTTTTCAGGAATGCTAAATAAGGAAGATGGGTTACCTTAGATACAATGAACGATTATGGAGACTAGTTGTGTAGTGTTTGTTATTTCGATAAATTAAAAAAACTGCTCAATATAGCCAGTACTCTCAAATAAGTTTTAAATTAAGAGCCTAACAATCTAAGAATTTTTAGTCAAAACATGTCAGAGTTCATAGAAGAAAGTTTTAGATCTGCTGAATTCGATGCTTCTATTGTCCTTGAGCAAGACGAAGAATATTCCGATCATCATACTGAATTTAGCACTCCCTCTCCCAAAAGAAATAGCAATCAAGAAGACTCTCCACAATTTCCTTGGACTGAGACTCCTCCAGGCCTGAAAAATCTATCCAAAACTGACAAAATCAAAGCCCTTCTTCTTAAGGATAGTCGCACCGAAGAAGAAGCTATTTTTCTCTACAAACATCTAAAGCCATTTCGTTTCTTCAAGTATTTCCGCGAGAAGAATCCCCATCTCAAGACCACAGATGCCCTTGTCAATCTTTGCAAGTTACTGAAACTTGAACGTTACCCTCAAGACAAGCTCATCTATAAAAAAGATGATATCAATGATCAAAAAGTTTATCTAGTCTTGTCTGGGCATGTCAGGCAAATGATTGAGAAGCCCAAGGACAAGGAGGATGAGAAGCTAGGTAATTATAGACCATTTGAAAGGAAAGCCTCTTCCACCCCAGATCTCGATCATCTTTTTAATCAAGCTAAAATAGCTTCTATAAATGCAATCTCTCTTAATGATTTGGATAATCTCTTAAGCTTGGGGAGTATGAAAGAGAAGATTCTACGTCGTTGGGATTTCTTTGGGCACAAATGTCTCCAAGATCCAGATATCAAGCGAGAGCACACAATAATCACAAAGACTCCTTGCGAATTTTTGACCTTCACCATCAGAGATCATGAGTACCTTCAGGCCAGATATTCCAAATCAAATACACATCTTCTAAATTTCTTGCTGGATTACATCCCTGAATTGGACCAGGCTGTGAGGTTTGGATTTGCTAAAAATATTGAAAGGCTTTTCATTGAGTCCAGCTATGATATTCATAATACCATCATTGAAGAAGGTGAAAAGGGTAAAAGGCTGTATCTCCTAGATGAAGGCACTTGTGAAGTCTATAAAAATGATGGAGATAGCAAGTCAAAAACGTTATTATGTATTATTCAGCCAGGAATGTTCATAGGGGAGGAGATACTTTTCTCCAAGGAAAGGACATATCTGTATACAGTCCGAGTATGCTCGGCAAAGGCCAGAGTCCTGTCCATTACAGCTTCTGATTTTTATTATCAGCTTCCTCAGCAAATTTTGCTTGAGGTGAAGAAATTATATCTCAGGAAGAACCAAAAGAACCTCAACATTCACAAACAAAAAGCAGAGCAAAAGAAGAAGATCATCTTGCCTAGCCTGCCTTTAAGATCCAATTCAAATGATTCACAGATGAATCAGAGTGCAGCTAATGCCCCTACTATTTCATCTTATCGTGAAAATCACAAGACCCAAAAGGGTAGAACCTCACAAAGTCCTGAGCTTGATAAAGAGAATGTTAAGTCTGTTCTTTTAAGGAAATACTCTAGAATTACGGTTTTTCCTCCTGCCTCATTTGATAAAGAGACTTTCAGGAGCACTTCGCCTGCTCTTAATCCTCTTTCAAGCAATACCAAGGATTGGGAACCCAGGACCACACGATACCATCCTGCTAAGGATCTTTCGCAGCCTGAACAATTCAAATTCGTCTTTGGCAGGGACTATGAAGAGGAATATGCCCAATTGGTTGAAAGAATGCTCGACAAGAACAAGCCTATCCGCCCTCCACCCAAGAAAATTGAGGATTCCCTGTTCACAGAACGAAGATTATCAAAGATGACCACCTATTTATCAGACACTAGAAGAAGACAGTTTGAGATTACCCAGCCTCTTACCTCCAGAAATGTAAAGTCATCCTCCCTTGATCCCCCTGATCACTCAGAGGATGTCAGCATCTTTCTCACACAAGTGATGAAAGACCCTAATAACACCTCTGTCAATCCCTCTGTAACAAGCCTTAGTCAAACTAAGCTTTCAGTGCCCCTAAACTTAGGGTTCTTCCCAGGGATGTTCCCATCCTCAGGAGCAGGAGACCAGGATAGTCGTGGAGATATATCTTGCAGGTCAAGAAGTAAGTTGAACATGCAAGAGGAAAAAAAGGTTTATTTTGATACAACTACCTTGAGGAATAGAAATGTGCCGAAAAGACAATCTAGAATGCTGGATAAGCTTCTGAGGAAAATCAAGGAAAACAAGTGATGATGTCTTTACATTATTGAATCGTACACTATGTTGATTACTATCTGCTAATTATTCAATTATCACATGTATGAACTCTAACAAACCCTCCTAAGCTTCTGAAAGTTGAGTATCTTTACTAACTTTTTATGGGGATACTTTCTCGCCCAACAATTTACGCTCCTAGCCCTAAGAGTCTCATTATTTTCATATAAAATTTTGAAATTTGGTCGGAGGGTTTTATTGATATGCAGGTAACAATGTGAAATTGATCCAATATGCTTGCACTATTTTCCAAAATAAACCCATGCAAGTTTCAGAATTGTAGAGGTTGTGAATGTTCTTTTCATCAACTTTTCAGCAAATTATGGATATAATAAGCGAGTTAGACATGCTTATGGTCAGGACAATATTCTTTAATAACTTAGCAGTGACAAGACAGATCCTAAACTGAGGTACCATGTCGATGAATCAGGAGGAATTTAGTCTTCAGAAATGCTGAAGTTTTGCAAATGGGAGGTCTGATTATAATAAGGCAACCCTGTTGCCGCTATTTTTAGTTTGAACAAAGTCAGTGGGGTCTAATTTTTCTAGAAAAAAATAAATCAAGTCTGAGATTAATTTCCTGAAAGAAAAAGGGTTGGATCAAAAATTTATCTAATAAACTTTCTAATTTAAGTTAATCGAGATAAACCCAGAATACTGAAGAATTCTTTTTTAGAGGTTAAGAATTTATAACAGTACCAATAGAAAAGAAAATGATCAGTTAACTCAGAAATTCGAATACTTCATCATTTAAAAAAATTACAATTACGAATTCTTTTCGAAAAATGAGTATCACGCAAGAAATTAGGAAGATCTATGGTTACGACTTCTGTTTCAAAGTTCTTCTTCTAGGGGACTCTACAGTCGGCAAGTCCCCACTACTTCTCCGTTTTGTGGATAATACCTGGGACGACAACTCAGCTACTACAATAGGAGTTGACTACAGAGTCAAGGATCTCACTGTACGGAATAAAAATACAAGACTCCTAGTATACGACCTCAGTGGACAGGAGCGCTTCAGAAGTCTAGCACATATGTACCTGCGAAACTGCCATGGAATCATTTTTGTATACGATATTACAAATAAAGAATCTTTCCAGAATATTGAAGACTGGATGAGGGAAGCGGATCAGTATGCTCCACCTGGAACTGTAAGGATCCTCATTGGCACAAAAAGTGATCTTGCAGCTCAAAGACAAGTCCCTTATAAGGACGCTAGGGAATTTGCTATCCGCCAAGGAATGAAATACTTTGAAGTGTCAGCAAAGACTTCAACCAATATTATAGAGCCATTCAATGAGATTACACGTAGAATGCTCATTGCTAAGGATGATATAAAGTTAATGATCTATGCACAGAAAATGCTTAAAAAAGAACCTGCAAAACCTGACATAATTAAACCTAGGGAGTGCGCTAGCTTTCTCAATTGGTTTGTTCAAAAATTCAACTTGATCTAGATTTTTTCTAAACACCTATCAAATTGAAACCTTGATGGTTACCCATGTCATAAATAAACTTACTGTTTACTACTTATTATTTTTTTTCCCCTGTTTCCTTGATTATTTGTATTAGCCCCTTTTGGAAATAATTTTTACAGGTGTTAGAGTTATCACTGTATGTTTTCTCTCAAGTACTTGATCTTTTTTAAATCATCTCTCCCCTACTTAGAGCACCTAGGTATATATATTCGTTTAAGATTTTGAAATTTATAAAATAAAAATATTTAGCAAAACCACGTCTGAAAAATGAAATCTGTACTTCTCATCTTGCTGGGAATCATTATAGCAATCGCCTCGAGCAGACTCGAAGAACTGAGAGAATTTTTTACTGGACAGATATCCTCCTGCAAAAGAACCCAGCTCCATCCGTGGCATGATTTAGATCCAGGCAAAGATGCACCAGCCATTGTAGAAGCCTTCATGGAAATCTCAAGAGGATCTAGAACTAAATATGAAATTGATAAGAAGACTGGACTAATAAGAGTGGATAGAGTCCTTCCTGAAGGATTTGGCTATCCAGCAAATTATGGCTTCATTCCTAAAACCTACTATCTCGATGGCGACCCATTAGATATTCTAGTTGTTTCAGATTCAGATTTTGAACCTGGAAGTCTTGTTACCGCTAGAGTTGTAGGAATCATGAAGATGAAAGACCAAGGGGATCAGGATGACAAGATTCTGGCTGTTCTAGTAGGAGAAAAGAAGTATGAGAATGTGACAAAGGTTGAGGAGCTTCCTATTAATGAAATAAAAGAATTTTTCCTGACTTATAAGAAGTCAGAAGGGAAAACAGTTGTTGTTGAAGAAATTGGGGACGCTGAAGCTGCATATAAAGCAATAAATCAAAGTTTTGTATGGTATGAAGAGAAGTTTTCTATTTCATCTTGAAAAATACTTCTATCGATACTAGAAGAGTACTATTCACATAAAGTGTAATTAATTATACCATTATTAGTTATTTCTTAATTGGAGGCAAAGAACGGAAGTATTCCCTGGCCTTTGCAAGCTTAGCTTTGTCAACATTGAAAATAGGGTCGGTTTCATTAAGGCGATTAGCTTCAATATTTTTGTATAGCAATTTTTCATCCTTTCCAACAAGACTCTGGCAAATGCTTAGGCCGGAGAGGGCATAACAGCTGTGGTAATAGTCAGAGCATTTTCCTGGCTTGTCACGCATGCCTCCGTCATCTAGATCCTGTCCACACAATAAAACATACTCCTGAACTCTTAACTGATCACAAAGCCTAGAAAAATTATGGGAAAAAAGAGATTAGATTACAATTTTCCTTCATTAGAACACTTATTTCCTGTGACTAGGTTGATCAGTTGGAAGAGAGCTCCTACCCAGAAGGTATAGCAAGAATCAACCACTTTATTTGTTCTTCCATTGAACCCACCCTCAGTAGGCATTTGTCTGTTAACAGCCCAGTAGGTTAATTTATTAAGGTCAATCTTGTGGGCCTCACCCAGCAAGCAGAGGGCAGCAAATCCACAGAAAGTATAGCCTCCGTGGGCTTCTTCATAAGGAGAGGCTGCTATTCCTCCTTCATAAGTTTGTAAACTAGCAATATAGTCACCCACTCCCTCTTTTAGTTCATCGGTCATTATGTTAAGGATATCAGCAATAACCATAGCACTATAAGCTGCTCTCATATCGCACTCTCCTTTATCATGGATGAGGAAAGATCCTTTAATTTCAGGATTTCTCATTCTCATCAAGAACTTATACATGCCTTCTCTGTCCACCATCTTATACCCTTCTTCCTGACCCATTAGAACTATACTTAAAATTGCTGCGTATGAGGAAACTAGATGTGGGGCTTGATTTGGAGCTCCACAGAACCCACCTTCTGGACATTGACAATATTCCAAGAATTTCAAGCATTTTGGCTCACTTGAATCATGATGATAATTCCATTGTTCATGACCAAGGACATCCATTGCATGACAAATCCAATAGATCATCCAAGGTTGTCCATTATCGTAAGCTCTTCCCCATTTCCCTATTCAATTAGACGTAAATCATAGTTTACAATAC
>Ga0065720_1019053_pt1 | contig 41498 bp, 24 predicted proteins | sample Thericmetagenome_FD_59107 | JGI IMG/M metagenome (GOLD analysis project Ga0065720, IMG submission 59107) | Thermophilic microbial communities from the Joint Bioenergy Institute, California, USA of rice/straw/compost enrichment - eDNA_2 v2... | ecosystem: Engineered > Solid waste > Grass >... | reverse complement strand
GAAGTCCATTTGTTCCCCCCCCCCCTACCAAGATAACTCTACAAAAACAGATCTCCGTGATTGTCACCATGCCTAGACTTAGTCATGACGGAAGGTGCACTTGTCGCCTTTGGCACACTGACCTTTGACCCAAAATGTGCACTGCTTGGTTCCGATCAGGCTTCGAGGAACATTGCCATTGCCATTCTTGCCGCGATCCCTGTCACGATCACTTCCCCGTATGTGGCCGCTGTAGTTATTGCGCTCCTCACGATCGCGGTCACGATCAGCCCAATCACGGCCATAGCCTCCGTCACGATCACGATCACGCTCCTGGCTGTGACCGCTGCCGCTGGAAGCCCCATAGGCCTGATTGTACAAGTCAGTGTGTCCACCATAAGGGCCGCCGTAAGGAGGGCCAGGATAGTTTTGCACCTGGTGACCTTGCTGTTGCTGATATTGAAAAGCTTGGGGAGTGATGGGGTTTTGATTCTGGTTTTGCTGCTGCTGCTGCTGCTGCTGCTGCTGCTGCTGTTGTTGTTGTTGTTGTTGCTGTTGCTGGGCCCAAGTAAGCGCATTGAGGATGTACTGAGCGGTTTGCGGGTCGGGCTGCGCAGCTTGGCCCTGGGTGTTTGAGAGCGCAGCCACAATGGCCTGAAGTTGGTTTTGATCAAGGGCAACATTCTGATTTCCGAGAGCAGCAAGCATAGCGACAATTTGCTGGTTGACGTCGGCAGACTGTTGTTGCTGTTGCAAATGGCCTACTTGTTGGGCCTGCGCAGCCTGTTGTGCATAGGCCTGAGCCGCTTGTGCATAGAGCCCTTGTTGCTGGGCATACCAAGCTTGCTGTTGTTGCTGAGCAGCATAGTACTGAGCCCAAGTGGTCGAGTAATCAGGAGCCGCTGTAGTAGCCGTTTGGGATGCGGTAGAGCTAGACTGTGATATACCATGTTGTTGCTGCTGTGTCTCTTGGGCAGCTTGTTCGGATCGGAATTTCTCCACAACAGCCTTGACTGCGTTGAATGCCTGTCGGAGAGCAGGATCCCTCTCAATCTCCTCCTCTGTAAGTCGGTAACGAGTCGAATTATGAGGCTCCCGTTCTTGCCAATTACGAGCACGGTCTGAAGCAAGAAGTTCAAGTGTTTGCTGGTCGCGGCGTACAGCGGCATCGGAATCGTACCATTGCTCGGGAGTCCGAGCCGACTGCTGAGACCGAGCGTTGGCAAGACGACCCAAGGCGGCACGAGCGGCATGATATGGGCCCCAATGCTTGCGTTCATATGCGCGCTGCATCATTTCGTCGTAGTGTGCGTTCGCAGGCGACAGGCGCACCTCCACACCACCCGGGTAAGCAGGTCCATCGTAAGGCGGCGAGCGTGGGTTTGGCGGAATATCGGCACGACTGTGGTAGATTGCCATCAGCTCTGTTGACTCACGCTCCCTCATGACACGCTGCTGCTCAGTCTCAAATGTCTTAAGACCTCCGCGAGTCTCGAGTGTCTTTTCTCGCTGCTCCTGAGAAATTTCGGCAGCAAAGTTGAGGGGCACCAGATCAGGCCACTCGCGATCATCAATGTCGATTGTGGTAATTCCTTTTGCTGCACTCAAGCGCCGCATCATTTGGCTCTCTTCGAAATTCTTGTCACGCCCGCCCGCCTTGACACTGCGAGCTGTGCTGCTGACCTCCTCCGGGAAAGGTACAAATTCCCGCACTTCGACCAGGCTGTCACCGCTCTTGAAGGCCACGCGGAGACCAAGAGCCCTGCGTTTCTCCTTCCTGAGGCGACGTTCACGCTGCTCTGGTGTTTCGTTCGGATCAAGAATCGGGGTCTTCGTAACATCTGGAGCGTTAACCTTCTTCGGCTCATCGATCTCAGCCATCAAAGATGCAATCCGCGATGGGCCAGACGAAGTCTGCTTGGTCGATTCTGTCGGTTTTGGTTTTGCGGTCGTTAAGGCCGACGTCGATGTGATTGTCGCCGCGGTAGTCTTCGATTGAGTTGGCTGGCTTCTTGAGGGCTGCGACTGTTTAGGCAACTCAGTTTTCGATGATTGAGTTTGTACCCCTGATTCCAGCTTTCCTGGAGTCTTTTGCAGGTTGTCTGTTTTTGTAGTCTCGGCCCTGTTGACAGGTTTGGCGGCAGGACGGGTCTTGCCCGGGAGCAAAAGTGTGGACCGCGGTTTCGCTGGGGCTGTTGTCGATCCTGAAGCGCTGGTAGCTGTAGGCTTGGTGCTAGCCGACTTGACTGAAGCATTTGCAGAGGCCTTCTGACCACTTGAAGTCACGCTGGTGGTAATAATAGACGGAGTGGTTGTGGTTGGCTTCTTGGATGACCGAATCTCACTTGCAGGAGCATCATCTTCACGGGTGCGCTTGACGCCAGCGGAAGATGAGGCCACCTTTTCGGCAGATTTCTCAACCATTTTAGTGTAGTTGTTGTTGCCATTCGTCTCGGTACCAGAAGCCATCGACTTTTGTTGTGTTATATTTGTTACAAGGACGGATGGCTTTTTGCTGGTGCCAGTGGAAGTGGGCTTGGAAATTGAGGGACTGGCCGCCGCTGCAGCTGTTGTTTTCGAATCGGTTGCTTGATTCGATTGTTTTGTGGACGCTCTCGCCTGTGTGGTCTTTTTTCCACTTCCTTCACTCTGCCTCTCACCTTCAGGCTCTTCAGGAGCCTTGTATTTTTGTCCTATCTCCTGCACTTGCGCCATTAATGCCAGGGCTTCTGTCTTCATTTCACCCTCTTCCCATCCAGCAACCTTATCCATTAGAGGTCCCCAAGACAATTTCTCAAACCACGATTGCGCCACGTCCATTCGAGAGAACAGAAGCAGGCATTGCTTGAGCAAGGGCCAGTTCAACTTGCTCTGCCCGTCATTGATCAGATGCATTACGCAGTTGCGTAACTGCACAGCAAGTCGACTTCCAGTACCTCGCTGAGTGGTGAGCTGGCGGATTACAGTTTCCGGGGCGACTTGAAGGATTTCTACAATTGTCCGCTCCAGACACTGTTCAGCCTCCTGGATTGTTCGCTGTAGCTCCTCATCATTGGGGCCACCCTGCTGCTGAGGTCGCTGTTGCTTCTTTTTCAACCTCTGACGTTCTGCCAAAGTCTTCCTTGGCTCATTGAGGGCAGTGACCTTTTGAACAAGAAGCCCATTGAGGTCAGTGATCACCTCGTTGATGATTGTTGCATTTTTGATGTGTGCTGGGTGAACCCGTGCACACTCAGCTGCCATAAGCGCACTGTATTCTGGCTCCTCTGGGAGAGAAGGTCGAGAGGACTGCTCACAAACAGAATTAGCAGATTAGTTTCATCTAGGATTATGAGAGTAACACTGGCAATCACTTGAGGAACGAAAAGGGCAGATACGTACCGATAATTTCTGCCACCAGTCGCCTGGGATCTCTAGATCGAACATCAGTACTTGAGCGCAAGACATCACACCAGACAAGGCAGCGCCACTCACTTGTTTTCTGACGTTTCGTCTCAATTTCCAAACGGATATCAGCCCGTTGACGGTCGTGCTCTTTGTTTGAGGCCTTGTATGCCTCTGCATGATTTCCAAGGCTCTCAGCTGGCGTCCATCCCTTCCAAAGGTCAGGGAATAGTGGCACATCACACCCCCTTGAGGTGAGTACCACGTAACGCTTTGCTGGAGGAGCCATCTGCAGCTTCACTGGAGATGAACCAATAACAAGGTTCGGTACTCCTGCCCATACACGCTCGGGCTGACGTTGTGCATCACCAAGCAGGTTTTCATCTGTAAAGTTTACTGTAAAGACCTTGACAGTTGTCTGCTCGGTCTGTGGTTGGGACTGAGACGATAGCAGCACTTGAGGCTCTGCTTGTGTCTCTTGTGACTGGCTCATTAACGTGGGAGAAGTTCCCGCCCCCACAGCAACAACCTTCGCCTTTTTCACGGCAGCCGGGATCGTCTGTGGCTCTGAACTAAGGGAGCGCTTTACCCCAGCAACTGCATTTGTTTCAAGAGAGAGGTGAACCTGCTGAGTTGGGTGCGCCTGCCTAGCTTGCTGCTGCAGCACAATTCCCTGAGTTGCATCGTGTTGGCCTGCAGAGTGATGGGTCGAGTGCTCAGGCTGCTGCGCGGTCTGTTGAGGAACATGCTGAGGAATGTGTTGCGAAACTTGCTGAGCACCTTTGTTTGTGACTTGCTGGGGAACGTGATGTGGAAGCTGCTGGGGCATCTGTTCAGACGCCTGCTGAGGGATCTGCTGAGATACATGTTGCGCCAGCTGCTGAGGGGCCTTAAGAATATGGGCCTGTTTTGGTGGCAGATTTACGGTTGAAGATGCAACATTCCTGGCAGAAGTGGGCTGCTGCTGTACGACACCGACACAGGCTTGCTTTGGAGCACCATTAAGAACCGAATGGAATGGCGGCTGAGTCTGACGCAGATCCTCTTGCGTCTGCTGGGGTACATCTGGCTGGTATGGACCTTGACCTGAATAAAATGAGGCAGGCTGTCCGTTCGAAATGGTAGACATCACGGAGGGTTGGGCAGCGGGAGGGATAGAATCCGCGTATCGCTGATGGCTAGGGCCATACCCAGTGGGCATTTGCCCCTGCCATTGTGGGATAGAATCTTGAGAAGGGTAATTTTCTGGGATCGAGACCTGGGAAGCAGAAACAGCATTGCCAAAAGCATGGTGGGCATTTGGTTGCTGTCCGGCACTAGCATCAATCTGAGATGCAGAGAACTCAGTAGCCTGCTGCTGAATGTTTAAGTCGAAGCGATTGTTAACCGCCGTGCTCCCATCAGCTTGGTGATGCTGGCCAGGGAAGTATGCCGCATTGATTGAAACATCTTGGCCGTACGATGTTGTCGCAGGCGTTGTTGTTGCTGCTGCTGCTGTTGTTGTTGCTTGACTGCTATTATTTGGCCATACTTGAGGTTGGCCATAATAATCGAACTGGCGGTACACACCATTCTGAGCATCTTGTGCTGGGAGTTGGGTGTTGATTGGGGCATTTGCAAGATACTCCGGACTCGCCAATTCGTTGGCATCACTGCTGGTTTGATCGAAAGCAAGCTGAGAATGGGTGAAACGAGGGTCCCACGTCCCAGTCGCAAAGGCGCCTGTGTCCCAGCCAGCAATATTGTTACCATGGTTGGCATCCATGGTGATCAAGTTTGGGGAGTATAAAGATGGGTATCACGTGGACTGCGTGTATGTAAGTAAGCGAGTCCCTGGACAACAGCTTAGATTGTCACATACTGTACGCGCAACGCAGCAACATCAAACAGGAATCATGCGTGGTTCAAGGAGCTTTCGCTTGGCTGGAGGTGGGAGCCTTGCAAAAAGCCGACTTTTGTTTTCAAACGAGGTTTTGGAAACCCCGATTGTGCGATTGTGCGAGCTAATAAAAGAGGCCGTTGGTTTAGGACCGGATTACGGGGCTGTGGGGCTGTTTTCCAAATTTGGTTTAGTGTGCAAGCTAGATCAATAAATGTCAGCACAACACGCCAAGATCGCAGTCCCAAAAAAATGTTAAGACCGGGCCCTCTGTCATCCCTCCTTACGCCACCACAACGATCGACCGAGCGCCAAGCAATCGATCAACCCATCCATCCCAACAGCAGTCTAAGGCGGGGCAGGACAGCAACCGGGCGGAGCGGGTAGCGTAACACGATCTTCAGACAGCCCTGGACAGATCAGTGCTAGCTGTTGTTGAGAAGAAACGACTCTGATGCATCTGCAATCGACCACCGACCGAATCATCGAGTTCCGCGCAATCCGAAGGACGAGAGTCTTTGTGTTCTGCAGCCCAGCCGAAGACTCAACTTCCCAGTCTAAGAGTTCTGGTCGCCACTGGCAGGCGTCAGGTTGATTCCCACTCCAGTTGGCATTTGATCGCTTCCCGGAGACTGAAAGAAACAACACCCTTTTCTGGTCTTGCTTTTCTTGCAAGCCATCTATCAGACTTCTGTCTGCATTCTTCTCATTCCAGCGATCCATCTAACCAGTCCACCAATGATTGTTTGCAGCATACTGGCAGAGGAGCGGAAGTCAATCTCAAATCCATCTTCAGTCTTGGGTGTTGGCTGCAAGACACCCCTGAAGGGTGTTGGGGTAGCGCAGGTTGCCCCGCAGCTCCGCCCTGTCAAAGGGCGTTTTGCGGCACCAGAACCAGTTCTGCCCGTGTTTCCCGCATTTCATGGGGCAATCAACCACGACTGTGACGAAGATGGATCGGACGGCTGTGTCTTGTTTGGCTGACCGGCTGGTTGCCTGTGGCATTGATGATTATTTCCAGTGGTTTGCAGAACCGCAGTATGGCCTATTTTGGCCGTTTTCCCAAAAGCCCTCACATTAATGTGTCTGAGCCTGCCTGCTTTGGGCTGTCCAGCGTGCCAAGGGTGCCCGAGCCCTGCCCGGTGCTGTACCCAGCCTGCACCCCCGCCCCGCCTTCCGACAGGATTTTCAAGTGTTACCTGCAGCTGGCGCTCTGGCTGTTTTGGTGGTCACCCAAGCGCGCCCGCGCCGGCTTCCGCTGTTGGTCTCGCAGCCTTTCCCTCCCAGATCGGGCACACTGCGAGATCTAGGCCGCTTGATCAAGCACGCATTTTGCAAGGAGGGTGATGGTTAAGGGCCGGACATCATGCTTTCAAAGACAATTTTGGGTTTGGGGGAACGGGTGATTTTATGCATACCCTTTTGTGTTTCTCTTCTGCAACACAATTTCGCGACGTCCACTTCTAGCTGTGTGTCGCAAGAAGCCACGTCATGGCCGCCGTTCTTCGCGGGCGACGATAAACAAGGCTCACCGGACCCTTACAACATTTCCCGGGAATACCTAAATCAGACTGATAGAGACGCGCTATTTGGCAAACTGTGATGTCCAAAGCCCTGGCGGCCGTGAGACGCGCAGAGGAGCAGATCGAGGGCTGCCCGTGTCAAGCTGTGGATGCAGGTGATGACAGTCAAAGAACAGTCGAGGGTCAAAACGTGATGGCCTTAATACAACTGAAGATCTGCGGTGACGAGCAGGCAAAAATTGAGATACGGAAAAGCCGCAACCGGGCTTGAGGAGCCCGGTGATGCAGTCTGACTGATGGCTTGGGGCTGGTGGTGGTCGAAAGAGATGAAGAAAAGGATACCACCAAGGTTCTGACGACTGTCGATGAAGGAGAAAAGTCGGGCTCTCGCCAGTCAAATCAGCTGTTGCATGGGGCACCTACCAATAAAAAAGGAGTTTTGAGATGGCCAGTGCGTGTGGCGAAGCACTCTACTGTGGCAGAAGCTCTGTGTTGCAGGTGGTCTGTGCGTTGTGGCAGGCGCCAAATGGATGCCAGGGGTCACAATGGATCGGGCATGGGATGTCCCCAACTTGGAAATATGTGGGGCATAAGCTCATCTTCAAGTCCCACCAGCTCGCTCCCCAATGGACAGAAGGCATGTGGGGAAGCTTCGTAACATGTGGCAGCCAGCTGTCAATGATGGTCTCAACTAATGAACGTAGAAGTTCAGAACAGCATTGCAATTGCACATTAAGTCGTTTACCCGTCTGATCCATCTGCTGCTGCGCCAGACCCAGCCCTTTGAAGTATACCGCAGTATCGGGAATACGGCGGCGATTTCAGCTAGCTCGATTGGATGACCCAAATCGCGCCAACCCTTCATCGAGCTTGAACTTACTGACGAGCTGCTTCTGGGCTTGGAGCTTACGACACAACCAAGGGCCAACCCTCCTCCAGCCTGGAAGCTGGCTACCCAGGGGGCGCAGACAATCTTTGCAGACTGGCTTGGGTTCTGCGGTTAGTTTCGTTCAAAATAAAGACGTGTTGCGTCGAGTAGCGCGTCTGTCATGATGGCTGCGCCGCGGGGCAACTCACTGCGCGACAAGCAGATCCGTATGCAGAATTTCTCTTGTGCCATTCCTGAAGCTTCCTGGCTAACATCCCGAAGTCTCCATCAAAAAGATCCTTAACTTGAATGAGCCTCTTGAAACAAACGAGGATGATCCCCATTCCAACGGCTTTCTACCCCCTTCGGCACCTATCCTGAAAGATGGGACTCCCATCTGGAAGCTCTTGATCTTCGATGTAAGCTTGGTCTGCCCTTCTTATCAAAGGGCGATTTCCAATGATTCCAAGTTTATTTCCTGCAGGACGTTGATGCTGACTCTTTGCTTCTCAAAGGACCTCGGCCGAGATGTCATCAGCCCAGTTCTCCAAGTTTCTGACCTGCGATCCATGGGGGTTACCATGCACATGTGAGCTCACACTTCCCCAAGCTTTGTTGTTCTTGGGCATCTGAGCTAAACACAGGAAGGCATATTGCATCGCAACGAGCTCCCATCCCCGATGTACCAGCTATCTACCTTGTTGAGCCAACTCCTGCCAACTTGCGTGCGATTACGAACGATCTTCAAAAGGGGTTATATAGCTCAGCATACATAAACTTCCTTTCGTCGATATCTCGCCCACTACTCGAGGATTTCGCAGCACAGACTGCTGCTGCAGGAACCTCTGAGAGTATTGCTCAGGTGTACGACCAATATCTCAATTTTATCGTGACTGAACCGGATCTCTTTAGCCTAGGGATGCAGAAAGAGCATACATATTGGGCTCTGAACAGCGCAAAGACGAAAGACGAAGAGCTTGACCGCGTGATCGACCGCATTGTCAGTGGCTTGTTTAGCGTTGTAGTGACGTCGGGTACGTCTTGGCTTCCTGGCGATTGGTGGCAAACCTGACTGACCATTCTTGCACAGGAATTATCCCAATTGTATGTCGACATTGATTGTTCACCTTCATCATGATGGAAACGTTGTAAATACAGAAGAGTGACTGACCCCAATCAATTACTCAGATACGCTGTCCAAGGGGTGCTGCGGCTGAGATGATCGCAACGAGATTGGACCGGAAGCTAAGGGACCATATTCTCAACTCCAAAGACAATCTGTTTACGGCTCAATCACGGTCAAGCCACGCAACTGCTGGCACCCCGACATCAAGACCTGTCTTGATCATATTAGATCGCAACGTTGATTTGATACCAATGCTATCGCATTCATGGACCTATCAGAGTTTGTGTTTTGATATTTTCAAGGTAAGAATGAAGGTGGACGAGGCCGCAACTTTAGAACATTTGGTACTAAAACTCTTCTTAGTCAGAATTGAATCGAATCACTATTGAAACACCCGTCGACTCGACCAATCCTGCGAAAGGGACCACCAAGAAAACCTATGATTTAGCCACCAATGACTTCTTTTGGGCCAAGAACGCTTGCCTGCCGTTTCCACAAGTCGCAGAGGACATTGACGCTGAATTGACCAAGTACAAAGAAGAGGCAGAGGCCATTACGAAGAAGACGGGCGTCAATAATTTTGAAGACCTTCAAACCGACACAAGTGCTAGCGCGCAACATCTCAAGGCGGCAATTACCCTCCTCCCAGAGCTGCGGGAGCGCAAGGCCGTATTGGATATGCACATGAATATCCTTGCCGCAATACTTGAGCAAATCCAAAGCCGGCAGCTGGACAACTACTTCCAGTTGGAGGAGGATGTTATGAAACAGACCAAGGCACAAATGTTGGAGTTCATCAAAACGACTGACAAAGGAAAGCCTACAGATAAGCTGCGCCTGTTCATCATCTGGTACCTCAGTACAGAGCAAGATGTCTCTCGGCAAGAGTGGGGCCAGTTCGAGGAAGCTCTGGTGGCCGCAGGTTGCGATAAGACGTCGCTTGCTTATATTCGACAGTGAGTTTCTCTGTTAAGGTTTGGCATCTTAAGTGTCTGTCTGCTAATCCTCCACATTACAGGGTCCGGGCAACAACCAAAATGACACAGTTGACTACTGTCAATAACCAAGGGGCAGCAAACCAGCAACAGTCTGGTTCTTCTGATCTGTTTAACCGCTTCTCAGCCCTGTCCAGCAGGCTTACCGATCGCCTCAAAGAAACAGGAGTACCCACAAATGCCCTCACTTCTAACGTCGCATCCTTACTGGGAGGGATCAAGAACTTCCTTCCCGCTGACAGGGATCTGACTGTGACCAAGATCACTGAGTCTATCATGGACCCCTCGAGCGCAAGCTCATCGGCCATTGCGAAGACAGAGCATTACTTATATTTTGATCCGCGCAGTGCCAACGCGCGAGGAACGATGCCCCAGCCCTCGGCGCTTCGTGCTGGTGCTGTCGGTGCTCCAGGCTCGGCTCCCGGTGGCTTGCCCGGGTCCGGGCTTGCTGCACAGGGACCCGGAACAGGAGCTACTTTTGGCCAGCGACGGCAGGGATTTTCGGAGGCTATCGTGTTCATGGTCGGTGGCGGGTCAATGGACGAATACGGGAATTTGCAAGAGTGGGCAGCTCGCACGGGCGGCGACCGGGCAAAACGGAGAGTGATCTATGGAGCCAGCGAGTTGATCAACGCGACAACATTCATCAAGGAGGAGCTGGAGCGCCTGGGACAAGAGATATCCTAGGTTGTGCAATGGACATACAACCATGTGCTGGTATCCCGCTCCAACAAGCAGCCATATGTAGCCTCATCGCGTTCACAATAATGTTCGAGACTCAGATATGTTCGTAATCCTGTATCAAGCTCCATAGTACAACTCGCGTAAAGTACACCGTCCGGGATAACGCGGCCGGTGAAACTGTACCAGACGCTTATAGTCTGACTTTCCAGATGTCACGCCGTTGGAACAAGCAGCCAATCTTGACGCAGCTTGGCACTCAATCCTACGTTCGGCTTGACGTTGCTGCTGATGCACATTAATTAAATCTTCCGGCAGGCCGGTAACCCCCGATTACCCAATCCCTGACGCAATGCTCTGTTTCCACTACTGCTGATAGGCCTTCTGAGGGCCGCTGATACTCCTCGTTGAATACTCATGAAGGTTGCTTTCGCCATAGAGCAAGTGAAGCTTAGAGCAACTGCGGATGGTTCGCCACCTCTTTTTGCACAGATTTTGGGGATCAACCACCTATACATATATATCTATATACATTCGCACCTAGCTTTCCGAAGTGGCTACCAGTTGCCGGCTACGGGACTGTGGCTGACGTAGGTTGCCACTAGTTGAGCCCGAATGGTGTTTTCCTGTGCAGCAGCAAGCGCGTTGAAGCAGGAATCCTGCTGCAGGCGGGGAGGTCAGAAATGGCCACCACGCCGAGGGGCTCTGCAACTCCAATACTCTCCGGTTGTGCGGTCAATCAAGGCTCACCTTGGCAATGTGTAACAACGAATAGTGGGGCTAAACATATGTATCCAGATCAGATATTGCGTAGGACCAGAAGAGCTTCGAAAGCGTTTTGCGTCGATTTTTAGAAAAATATTTTCAGGCCCACCCGCCGTGGACCGCGGACTATTTTGAAGAACGACGTTGTGTGAGAGAGCTAGGCGGGCAAGCAGAGCGTTGATAATGGAGGCCCGGATAAAGCCAGCCACGAGGACAGCAGAACCACAGCATCACCAGCATGGATCTTGGTGGCAGACAAGGCAGTTTTGTGGTCACCAGCGAGCACAGCCTCAGGTGTGTGACCCAATGATATCGAGCCTGTCGTGGCCTTCGTTCTCAGCTGCCACTTCGTTATTCTTGGTTGTCTTTGTCAATAGCGCAGATCCCCGCAGCTATTGTCATAAGAATCTTACCTGACAAGCACCATGAGATATTCCGGGGTAGAAATACAGGCTTTGATGTCGACGATATCCTGTTCATGAATCTTACGCAAAGAGTTTCCGAACGTTACGCGCATTTCAAGCTTGATTTCCGCAAGACTCCACTCGCTGAGAACAAGAACTTGGAGAAACCGAACCCCACCCGTTAAATATCGCCCCTGGGACGGAACCACTCAGCCAATCAGCGTGCGGTGTTGACAGGGACAGGACACCACACCTTGCCTGATCGGGCACTGAAACACAAGGAGTCGCCAGCATCCTCCCGGCGGGCAGGACCCTTCATTCGTTGGCTGCCCCTCGAAGCCCCCTGTCGGCGGCCCATTAAGCTCAGGGAAGGGCCCCAAAAGTCACAGCCTAAAGGCGGCATCTTGAAACTGCCGCTTTGCTCTCCCATCCCACGGACAGCCCGATAATCTTTCTCCTTTGTCTGCAAAGGCCGCAGTGAGCGCTTCGGGGAAAAAGCAGTCGGGCGCAGAAACGGGGAACGACTGTTTATTTTTTTTAGCAGGTTCTTGTGTAGACAGCCCCGAGAGCCCATCCTCCCGATCAAACGAACGGTGGAGTATCCAAGACACCAACCTTAAAGTCGCAACCGGCACTCCCTACACCGAGATAACGGACCGCCTTCTCACACAAGCGGCGCGCGTCGACTTGGATAAGGTAACGTTGCAGGGGCTCGACAAAATTGAGAACATCAAAAAAGGGGGAGACACCTCAGACACGCACCCCCAACCAACCGTCCACAACCTTCGGATTGACAAACGAGAGCGACCGATTGCACGGCTGCGGCGGCGTAACGGTCAAAGACGGACAACTGTCGCCCACGAGTTGTTGGCCCTCCATTCCTGCGCGCCCAACGCGACGAGAGAAAGGGGAGCGGCAGGCGTTGGAATTTAACATAATCTGAGACGCGCAGGCGTCTCCCTCGCTAGTTCTCTCGGTGCGCGGTTGTCTTCTACATTCCTGAAGATTGTGTCCATAAACGTCCTCCTGACCGGCGGCAACCATGTCATACAATCGATTGAGTAAGTGGATGGTCTTGACCGACTTCTTCCCTTCCCATCGCCATCAAGTGGATGTTTCTGCGGCTAGCGTTAGTCTCGTAGTCTTGGGACGACAAGTGGACCGTCCTTCGTCTGAGGTTGGACCACCTGCCCCTCTGACAGCAAACCGCGTTTCTTCCTTTCCCTGTCGCTTGTTTCATATTTCTGAGTTGCCGGCACTCAACAGGAACGGCGGCTTTGAGCCCCCGTTGTGCCGTGTTCCTTCTCCCACTCGGGTCGCCTGAGGTCTGCTCGTTTGCTCTGCGTTGCATACTCTGAGCGCTGCATTATTTTCTCCTGATTGGCGTGAGGGAGCTACAACTCCCCCCTAAGTAGCACGCACGATCGTCAAACGCAACCTAGGCCCAGGTGTTGAGAGAGAGGAGCGTGGCACATTACGTGGCACAGCCTGTTTTACCTCTTCTCCGACTCCATTCCTCACGCACATCGCTGGTCGATAGCGCGTTGGCCTGAAAGTCGTGCTGACCAATTTTTTTTCCCTTCAAACAGACGACGATTATTACGACAGTCACCCCATGGATAGGGTTCGGCGGTCACCCTCTCCTGGACACCCATTGCAGCACGGGTACCAGCTCGAAGACCACCCGTATGGTTACTCGCATTCACAACAGGATATACGGTACACGGGCGAGGAGTACCAGATGCATACGGCAGTGAGTCCTCCCGCCAGTTTGATTTCCGGAAATGGGGGGGAGAATGAAATAGACGTGGCGCAAAGCTGACTGAAGGCGCCAGCAATCGATTGACAACCTCGGCGGCGGGGGTAGTTATGCGGTCGACCCCGCAGCTCACCACGATGCTTATTACAACCAGCCGTACGAGCCCAACCGCAGCGGACACCAGGGAGGCTACAACAATGATGGCTATTATGACGACGACCGCAGCCCCATGTTAGGTCACAACTCTGGCCATCACGCCCAGCAAGAACCGTATCGTGACAACCCGCAACCGCAGCAACAGCAGCAAAACAAATCGTCCATCAAGAGATGGAAGACGGTCAAGCAGGTGCTGCTGTACCGCGGTAACCTGGTGTTGGATTGCCCAGTGCCCCCGAAGTTACTGAACCAGCTTCCCCATGGCGAGCGCGATGAGTTCACTCACATGCGCTACTCGGCCGCCACATGCGATCCATCTGAGTTCTACGAAAACAACTTCACTCTGCGCCAGAAGCTCTTCAGCAAGCCACGTCATACCGAGCTTTTCATTGTTGTCACCATGTACAACGAGGATGAGATTCTGTTTGCCCGGACCATGATCGGTGTCTTCAAGAACATCGAGTACATGTGCAAGAAGACCGATAGCAGGACGTGGGGCAAGGATGCTTGGAAGAAAATCGTCGTATGCGTTGTCAGCGACGGTCGTGCTAAGATTAATCCACGGACGCGCGCGCTTTTGGCTGGTATGGGTGTGTATCAAGAGGGTATCGCCAAGCAGTCAGTCAACGGCAAGAAGGTCCAGGCACATATCTACGAATACACCACACAGGTGGGACTGGCGATCAGGAACGGTGTCGTACAGCTTATTCCCAAGCAGCAGCCGGTCCAAATGCTGTTCTGCCTCAAGGAGGAGAACAAGAAGAAGATCAACTCGCACCGCTGGTTCTTCCAGGCGTTTGGCCGCGTTCTTGACCCTAACATCTGCGTGTTGATCGATGCCGGTACTAAGCCCGGCCCAACGTCTATCTATGAATTGTGGAAGGCGTTCGACCTGGAGCCCATGTGTGCCGGTGCTTGCGGTGAAATCAAGGCAATGCTTGGCAAAGGAGGCAAGAACCTGCTGAACCCGCTGGTAGCGGCTCAAAACTTCGAGTACAAGATGAGCAACATCCTTGACAAGCCGCTAGAGTCTGCCTTCGGTTTCATCTCGGTGTTGCCGGGTGCCTTCTCAGCGTACCGCTATATTGCCCTTCAAAACGACAAAAACGGACAAGGCCCTCTTGAGAAGTACTTTGCCGGCGAGTTCATGCACGGTAAGGGCGGTATCTTCACGGCCAACATGTACCTGGCTGAGGACCGTATTCTGTGTTTCGAGCTGGTCACCAAGCGGAATTGCCACTGGATCTTACAATACGTCAAGTCGGCTACGGGTGAAACCGATGTTCCCGAGACTATTCAGGAGCTTATTCTTCAGCGCCGCCGCTGGCTCAACGGTTCCTTCTTCGCCGCCATCTATGCCATCGTGCACTTCTATCAGTTCTTCCGCTCTGATCACTCCTTATTACGCAAGATCGCATTTTTCGTTGAGTTCGTCTTCAACACGGTTAACATGATCTTCTCCTGGTTCGCTATCGGCAACTTCTTCCTGGTCTTCAAGATCCTCACTACCAGTTTGGGAGATGAGCAACTACTGGGCACCGTTGGGCGCATTCTGGGTGTTATTTTCACCTGGTTGTACGGCGTGTCGCTCATGTCGTGCTTCGTCTTGTCCATGGGTAACCGTCCGGCTGGTTCGGGGCCGTACTACCTAACAATGGCCATTTTCTGGGCGATTCTCTTCGTGTAAGTTATCTACTTTTCATTCATGTTCGGCTTGTAAGGTCGTAGCTAACATGCCTTAGTTACCTCATGTTTGCTGCCATCTACATTGCTGTCAACGCCATCATCACCGACGTCAACACCAACGGCTTCAGTGTAGACTCGCTCTTCAGGAACAAAGTCTTCTACACGTTGATCGTCTCGGTGATGTCCACATACGGCATTTGGCTGATCGCCTCACTGCTCATGTTCGACCCATGGCACATGTTCACTTCCCTTATCCAATACATGCTTCTCTCGCCGACCTACACAAACGTTCTCAACGTCTATGCTTTCTGCAATACGCACGATATCACCTGGGGTACCAAGGGCGATGACAAGCCCGAGGAGCTTCCTGACGCCAAGACGGGCAAGGACGGCCAGGGTAAGATCGATCTGCCTGACGAGGTCGACTTGAATACGCAGTATGAGAAGGAACTGCGTGTCTTCGGTAGTCCGGAGGTCAAGGTTGCAAAGGCACCGACGGCGAAACAAGAAGCGGAGGCCCAGGAGGACTATTACCGCGGCGTTCGTACCGTTGTTGTGCTTGTCTGGATGATCATGAACTTCGCGTTGTGCGCCGTTGTGTTATCTTCGGCCGGTGTTGAGAAGATTGTGACAGGCGACGATGGTCGTACTGAGGAGGAGGTGAAGAGCGAACGCGCAAACATCTACCTTAGCATTGTTTTGTGGTCGGTGGCTGGTTTGTCGGCGTTTAAGTTCCTAGGTGCCATGTGGTTCTTGGTGGTGCGCATGTTTAGGGGCGTGTGAATGACAAGTTTTATTGTGGAGGGATACAGGATACCCAATGACTATGGATACTTGATGTATCTAGTTGGGCTTTGATTGAGAGTATCTTGGGGAGTAGACGAAGCAGGGTTTAGGGTTTGTTGGGGTGTGTTGATAACCTTTTCCTCCATCTTACTGAGTGTAATGCAAGGGTACTTGGAGTATATTCCTGAGCAGCCAAAGTTTTCTATAGTACTTTTCAGCTCGAGTTTACTTTGGCATGCAGTTATATACCTTATGAACAACATCATCACTTCGATACTAGTTTTGTTGTCTCTTACATTGATAGTTCATACGATTAATATGGAAAAATGAGAGTCGAAACTCCAACACCTTTTACATTCGCAATCAACAACACGACGTCGAATGATAGGTGCCTCGACTGACCCTCAAGCTTCCTATCATCCTTGAGTCCATAAGACCATGTAGTTGCTACCAGGCATTCTGGCTTGCACATTACGGGCAGCAAAACTAAAAGGCAAAACCGAAGCTACTTTGTATGCGAAAAATAGGGACAAAAATCTAACCCGCCACTGAACATCTAACTCGGATACCGGGAGTCGAACCCGGGGCTGTTGAGGCCTCCTCACTCCTGAGAAGTGAGAGTCAACGATGTTACCGCTACACCATACCCGATCAAGTCGGATGTGGCTCCGAGGGGTTACCGCTGGTGTGAGAAGCGGTATCGGAAACTTTTACAGGCAGTAGGAGAAAAGTCCACTGTATTGTGGTCCGAAGCCATCACTCAGCAAGCCCAGGGTTGGAGGTCGATGCCAACAAGGAGGGGTAATGTGGGGCTAGGTCAGAAAAAACTCTCCGACCCCGCCCCCGTTCTTGTGAGTGACAAAAGCCCACCATCACGAAAAAACTGGCATATCCCGATAACAAGAACCGACACAGCTCAAGAGTAGCCGCTCTCCATTCCAACCTCAACAAATAAGGTTGTGCGGTCGTGTGGCGCAATGGTAGCGCGTTACTTTCCGGTTTCAAACACAGAAATGTGTTCTCAGGCTGGTAAAGGTTCTGGGTTCGAGTCCCAGCATGATCGAATATTTTGCTTTCTCCCCACCCATGGGGTAGCTCACCACTTTTTGTTGCATTTTAACATTTTTTTTTTACAAATCATCGCCTCCCTTTGTCGGGAGGACGCGTAAACATGAGACCTAGTTTTTGCACTTTAGAGAAAAAAAGTCACTATATCTACCAATTTATTCTTCGACTGCTTGTAGATAGTACTCACCCAAGCCCTTAATGCAAGGCAAGCCTTTTCTTACCTAGCTTTTCCACATTGGTTCCATGGTGAAGGCTTGTAAAAAAAAGTCACAGGTCCTGTATCTTGGCAAAAGGAAAGATGCTTGCGGTTTGCGTGGATCGAACACGCGACCTTCAGATTGAGTTCCTGAAGTTTTGACTTCAGTCTGACGCTCTCCCAACTGAGCTAAACCCGCTGCTAGTTTCCAGTTGTTCAAATATTTGCAGAAATCCATAGATTCATGTGGAGTTCGTGGCAATACCCGAGCTCCTGTTCTGGTCTCGGGGCGAGCAGGTCCAGGGCTCCTAGGCTGGCAAAGAGCCTACACATGTCTACCCTCGAGTCCTCGTCATCCGTGACTGGCCATCCTTCCCTCAACAAACCAAATTGCTGCACCATAAGAGAAGAATAACTGACTACTTAGCACCGTCACGAACCTGGCTGCTGAGATTTACAAATATTTCGAGATTCTCAGTTTTGTATCCGCCTGAGTCTAAGAGAACGAAGACCTCACCCCCATTGCTATCGATGACTGTTGGCCAATGGCTACCGTCTAGGTCCTCGTCCTGTTGGCGGAAATTGATTCCTTGAACTTCTCAACGATACCATCGTAGGCCGGGTGCTTTGTGAAGTCTCAGAACCACAGCAAAGGCTCCCTATCTCCTGGGAAATAGTGGGGCACCCAACTGAAAGGGTCATAGATATCCCAGAGCGTTATTCCGATACATTTCCTGACTTTCACACAAGCCTCTACCACCTTCTGGTAGGCTTCCTTTTGCCATTGGAGCTTTTGCTCATCTATGGGAAGCTTGATTCGCACATCAAGTTCTGTGATCGCCACTTCATCCACCAGCTTTATATACCCCCGCATCGTTTCCTTCAACTCTTCGGCACTAGGATGGTTTTCGGCAACAAAATGGCCCTGCATGCCGATACCGTCGATAAACACACCATGCTGTCTTAGCATACAGATTAGTTTGTGTACGCCAGCCATCTTGTTTGGCTTTGGTCTCTCGATTCCATAGTCACATAGTCGCTTTATCACAGCCTGGTCCCAGGATCCGCGTCCGCCGCCGCTTGGAACGCAATTCGGATGTACTCCTCCCGAAGGACGCAGTAGAATAAACTTTGCCAGTAAATTCCATCCTCGTCGAACGCTTCATTGACCACATCTCACGCGTAACACCGGCCCCGATAGTACCCTGCAACGGCCCTCACATATCTCTCAATGGCCTCAGCAAGCTCTTCTTTTGTCCACTCTTTTCCCTCGACCCATGGAGCGAGTTGGTTATGCCACACCAGCGCGTGGCACCGTAGCAGTTTGCCTTCTTTCCGTGCTACTTCGTCTGTGACGATATCAGTTTCGGTAAAGTTGAATATGCGGAGATATGGCTCAGTGAACAGCCATTTCTGGCCGTTGGTAGGTTTTGTCTGCCCGAATTCATTTGGATTGAGTATGATTTTTTTGTAGCGGGAGTGCCGTTCCGCTGACCATGGCTCGCGCTCACGCTGGAAGGGAGTGTCGGTGGCTGCGCCGAAATAGACAAGACCAGCCTGCTGAGCTAACCAGTGAAGCTGGGCCGAGGCTGGCAAGATGTCCTGGGAAAAGAAAAAGGCAAGGGCGAGGGGGAGATTCATTTTGTGGTTATACCCTCCCTCATATTTTCAAGGTGAAGCTGGGTTGAAGTAAAGTAAGGATCACTGTGACAAGTCAAAAGTAACGGCAAGCTAGTAGGAAGGAATCAAGTCAGTATATGTTCTTGACTCCGGTACTATAATCTTCAACTTGACATAGGAACAGGCACCATTTTTCGATTTCAATTTTCTAAGAAGCAGATTATCATTGCACGACTCTCGGAACACAACCTAGGCTTATGAGCTTGCTCATCAATCTACATAGATGATCCGACCATGTGAGGGGATTTATTATAACGGGTCATTCAAAAGAGACCATGTTCTACAGTGAAGTCGTTCCTGGGTTGACATGTCATCCGAGCCTGCCGGATAAAGTGGTTACTCTCTCGGGTATGTGTAGGCTCTGTAGCCATGTCATCCTAACGACACAGATGTTGCTGTTTATGCATCAGACACGATTATTCTTTTTTCGATTTACGTTCTCGGGCAAGCATAAGACAGGACTCTGAATTGGCTCTATATACCTTGCAGCCCATACAGGATTATTTTATTGACCTTGAATCAGGAAGCATAGGATGGTTCGTTGTCCTTGTACCAAACAGATAGGCCACCAGCTAAAGCATATTATATCTCCCTCACGAGTCAAACGCCGACTTCCGCTGGGTGCATATCTCACTACCCTGCGAGGGATCCAGTCATCTTTCCATATGGCGATATTTCCTTCTTCAAATCACAAACTTGCCCTTCAGTGGCAGGTCCCTACTGCTGCTTCCCACCTCAACGGTGAATTCGCCCCGAACCAGCCTCCACTTTTGTGTTATCACATCCCACACACTCAGATCTCTCCTAGTCAACTCAAAACGTACTGTTGCTGTCTCTGCTGCATTCAAAAACGGCTTCTCAAACCCTCTTAACTGCCGAATAGGTGCTCCTTCTGCCGGAATTCCCAGATACAGCTGTGCTACTTCGGCCCCAGCCACATCACCGCCGTTACTGACGTCGGCTGAGACTAGAATCAACACGTCCCAGAGATCCTCTTGACCGCCTTCTACTATAAGGCTGGTAGGGTACTCGCCAAAGTCCTGCTCTTCACGCTTTTGAATGACCAAATTGCTGTAGTTGAACGAACTGTAGCTGAGGCCAAACCCGAACGGGTACCGAGGTGTGATATTGTGGGCATCGAAGTGGCGATAGTCAATGAACACACCCTCAGTAAAGTTGCTCTGAGGAAATGATGTGAAGATGCCTTGTGGCAGGTCCGGGCCGAGGACAGGGTAGTCGGATTCGTTGCGCGCGATCGTGTATGGCAGTTTTCCAGAGAAATTGGAGCGGCCGTAGAGGAGAGAGACGAGGGCCTTGCCTGATGCCTGGCCTGGAAGGTGAGCGAAAATGAGCGCTGTGACATTGGGGTGGTCGACAAATTGGTCAACCAGCCGGATACCAGCATTGTGAAAGATTACAACAGTGTTATTACACCGGTCAGCGACGTGCTTAATCAGATTATCGGTAAAATCGTCCCGTGCGCAAGGACGGTCAGCACCTTCAGTCGAGTAGGCGTTGCCGAACACCAGGCATGCGTCCGACATAGGATTGACATCTGGCGTGCCGCTATAGAAGTCCCAGAATAGCGCGGTTCCGTCATCATAAGCTTGCTCAATGAGGGCATCGAAAGGAGAGACCGCGAGTGACTGTGAAGTAGCACCGGAACCACCTCCCGAGTAAAGTGTGCCGTTGAAGGCAATGGGGGTCTGAATTGCCTTACCCCAGTAAAACGCGTCCCTGAACTCTGAGAAGCTGTAGGGTTCTGAACCCCAGAGCCACGCCGACAAGCCCCCAGTGGGATGGTTATGATCGGGGTTCTTCGCTGAATAACCGAATATAGAGAGCAGTTTTGGCTGCTTCAGTGGGAGAGCATTTCGTATGTTCTTGACAAGAACATGGCCTTCTACAGCGCCTTCAAAAAGTGTAGACCGGAATGACGAATTTCTCGCATCCACCACTCGGTGAGGCTGGACGAGGTTGATTGGCATACCGATTCCGGGCTCAGGGAAGCCCCTATCTTGACCCATCAGATACCACGCAGCAATAGTCCTATGCTGTGTTAACTGGTCAGGAACAAACAATGTGCTGGCAGGCCAGGTTCCATACCTCGTGACCATATCGTCAAGGCGGGACTCTGGTACAGAGCCATTGGTAATAGCTTCGACCAGGTGTGAGCCCCAAAGAGCATCTCCATTAGGCATGGCCATATCCAGTCCCGCCAGCGCAGTAGCAACTCCGGCATGCTGTGCTCCCCAGTCGCTCAACACCAAACCTTGGAAGCCCAGTTCGGTCTTCAGGAGGCCATTGAGGATCTTGCTGTTCGCGCATCCATATGAATTGTTCACCCGATTGTATGAACACATAATGCTCCCTGTCCCAGCGCGAACAGCATCTTGAAAAGGCCTTTGCATTGAGTTAGCGTGCGGAGCATAATTTTGCAAATAGTATAGCTTAAGCTTACCAGAGATAGACCTCATGCATCGTCCTGTCATCGATGTTAGATGACACAGACTGGACATTACCGGAAGGATTTCTATTCGTTTCTTGTTCATTGGCAATGTAATGCTGGTAGTAGTTAGCAACACTCTGTGTAATACTTGGGGCGAGCATACCTGCCTTTGTGCTCGTTATAACACCCACAGCCTGGATAGCTGAAATCGTCTCGAAAGCTAAGGCGCCGGTCAAATAGGGATCACTCGAGAACCCTGCAGATGGTCAACGCAGATGGTCAACAATTGGGCTCTCGATGAAAATATCGGCGATTGACCCTACCTTCCCAGTTTCGGCCACCAAGAACAACGCGGCCAGCCGGTCCAACGACAGGACCAAGCAATACATTGACTCCTTTGGTTCTGAATTCCCCTCCCATACCAGTTCCCCTGTCCCGAGCTAGTTTCTTGTTCCAGCTAGCACCAACATGAATCCCGCTGGGCCAAGTGCTGACGAAATCGGTTCCGCGAAGGCCATTTCCTGCATCAGCAAGACACATACCGGGGAAATTTAGACGTGGAATGGCTGGGAGAAACCCAGAGCAGCCTGTGTTTGAGCTCACACCTGCAGTCAAATTGACCTGCACAGTTAGACCCTGCTGTGCGACCCCAGCTATGATTATGGATGCCTTACTTTTTCTGCCAGTGTCATATTTGAGACCAAGGCTTTTGCTTTCAGCAATGCATCACCCCATCTCCCTACGCCGGCCATGCTCGCTATATGCACTTGTCAGTCTCATTCTACTGTATTTAAGGAGTTCCCCAAATAGCAGGCATTAAACTTACGCGAAGGATAAATTGGAGGGGACAGACCGTAGAAATAAATATCGTCGGTTATCACACCGTCGGTGTCTCTCCCCTCATTCACAGCCTGTTTCCCTCCGCTCTTATGCAGCGAAGCCAGCCCTGACAAGCCACCACCCACGATGAGGAGGATGATGATGATCAACACAGCGATCCCGCGCTTTGTACGAAGGAAAGGAAAGCGCTCTGTAATCTTAGATAGTCAACTAGATCTTTGCGGGTTTGCTGTTGCAGCGTGTGTGAGGGTAGGCCGGATCTCATCGAAGGCAGCAGACGAGGATGAACCCAATTTGTTGAGGTGTTTTTCCTGGTTAGGCGTCATGCTCACTATGGATAGGAGACGAAGATAACCCTAGCTTGGTCTGTAGACAGTCTTTTGTGTCACGGAATCGGCAAATATTCTTGAGGCTGAACGTGAGCGATCTGTAACTTTGTAAAATGGGAGGAGTTGAGGTCTGGGCGTTGGTGTTGATGATGTCGGCAAACAGGGAAGAGGAGACACCTGAAGGCCCCAATATCGGCGCTCTGGCGATTTTCCCGATAACTGGCCAAGCTAATACACCAGGATGCTCACAGCCAATTGATATAGCTCAGAAGACGTGTCCCTTTTCTTCAACTTGGTCAAGGGGTTGGATGCCGTTCTAGGTGTCATTGACTTATGAGTCGTGTGTGGCTTATTTATACAAGCATCTGTTTCGCTTACAACGAATCAGGTGCTGTCAAACGCAATCTGCAACTTTGGTTGGAAGAAACAGTAAGAATACAAACACGGTTACGAATGGCATACTGTAGCCCTCGAACCTTCGAGTAGAGCGCTCATCACGCAAGAAGAGGTGAGGAGATCATCCCGGACGAGAAGATACAGATGCTCTAGCCATGATACAGACAATCTAGACCCATACCATGAATTTCCTGGTTAGGTAACCTAGGACATAGACTGGTACATGTGCATTTGCCTCTGTCCAACCCAATCTTAAGCATGTGCTCTACAGATTACATAAGACCTTAACCCAGCCTTCATTATCCAAGTAAACGCACTGCGACAGGTCCATGGCTGTTGCTGCAGAAACCTGTTAATTGCGGAGCACAACGCACGAGGAGAATCACCTTGAAAGTCCCTATAATGCCAACAGAAAATTGAACAGACTGACAACCACAACACAACAAAGTGTGCATAGCACATATTCTGTCAGTATTCACCAACATGGTAACAAAGGGTTGAATCAAGTTGTCTAAAGAAGTGTTGACGAATATGAAAAATTTCTCTGATCATGACAGCACTTGATAACGTCGCACCGACCATAACATCCCATAAGCACTATCCTCGTCGAGCCTGCCAAATCGGCCGACTCGACTACCCTGCAGCGCATGCTATACTCCCGACAAGTAGAGTGTATCATTGATAGCAGGACAACGTTTCTATTCCCAATTCAACCAAACAGTGGCCGCCACACACCTCACAAACGCTGATGCTATCAGCCACATTCAAGTCAGCAAGCTGCATGTCGCTGCCACCGCGCTAGAAGCCAAAAAAATATGGAAGCCGATCGGGATACTCTGATATACTCTGCGATACACAACCTGGATGCCACGTGGAAGCCATGAGAAAACACCCGCCTAGGTAGCACAGCTAGGTAGCGTAGCGGCGGTGACCGTGTAGCATTCTCGTACACTGTACATACTTGGAAGGAAGGTCATGTAAAAAAGACCACCAAAGCGCTGCCAGGTGCTTATGTCTGCCCCACTGATCACCGTTTGAACCTAGCCCTAGCCGATAAGGTGAACTGATCAGCGGTCAAGTTTTTCTACTGGCAAAGAAAGAGACCGGGCGAGAGGAAAACATGTGGACGGCGCTTCTTCAGGGAGTCTCCTTTCTCTGACCAGCTGCCGAGTAGTGATATCCGTAGCATTGCCCCCATGCTCATACCTGAACGCCGAAACATTGTCGCAGATTTGGTTTTGATACATTACTTAAAAGGGTTCAGTGCAAAACTCCATTGATTGGTATCTGAACGCATATCCTTAACCCCTCGGATTCCTTTCACCATCAATATTTCACACATTTGCTTCTCCAACCTGCAGTTGTCGTTCACGACGAAAGCCAGGCAAGCCTAGGGGAGAGGCATGCAATGTAAAGAGGAAGAGGCGTAGGCTTGCTGGCTTCTCCACTGTATCGACCCTGATGCCCAGAATTGGACCCTTGCTTATCTGACGCCAGGCCCGCTAGTAGCATCATCTCCCCTGTATTGTGGAGCTCTTCAACACTTAGAATAACCAAAGATAGCGAAAAAGCATCCTGAAGATATCAAGATCCCCCAAGAAAACCAACCCCAGTTGGTATAAATAATATGATGTAGAATATGAACAACAGAAGCGAAGAGAGGAAAGGGGGGCAATCGTGGTAGGATAATACAAGAAAGTAAAAGTGCATAACACAGAAAATTCTGACCCCTTTCTCCCCTATTTCGTGGGGTATTTGTCACAAACGACGGGTATCGGGTCATATATAAGCTCGACCATCATCAGACCCTATTAAGATCACATGTTAGGGCCAGCCTGCTTTAAAAAAAAAGAAAAGGAAAAGGTGACGGAAAAACGGAGGAAAATCACAAAAGCAAAGATGTTAAGGATACATCCAGACTAGTTGCAGCGTTTGCAGTCCAGTCAAGAAAAATTCCACATCCGAATATCCCTCCTTGTTAAAGGGGTTGCGAATAACGGCTTTGGGTGGTTGTGGCGCACTCCGCTAAAGGGAAATCCCTCTGCGGAAGAGAGCGAAGGTCCAATTGAAGCAAACAAAATATGCAAGGTGATGGTGCGCCTCTTACAGTATCAACTGCTTTAGGTTTCTCTGGATAATCATATCCTGGACAGAATTCATCGTGATTTTAAGCAGGTTCGTATCGGTCGCATTGGTAAAGTGTCCGTAGATCTCCTTATCCGGGTTGCGATTCAGCGCACGGAACTTGTCCATGAAATACTTGCTGGCCTGTTTATCGTCGTCCGGGGGTCCGTGGTAATCGGTGAAGCCATGTGCTGTAATGGGGCTCCTGGGCAGCTTTTCTCGGAATAGATCGATTTTATTGAGGAATAGAATCAGTGCCGACTTGGCGAACCAGTGGGAGTTGGCGATTGACTCCCAAAGCATCAACGCCTCGTTCATTTGATTCTGAGCAAATAGTATTAGATTCCCGATCTTTGTGAGGTGCTCTGAAATAAGGAAACGAACGCACCCCATCCTTGTCCTCAACCAAGCATTGGTCATAACCTGAGATGGCGACGAGAAACAGCAAGCAATTAACGTTTTCGAAGCAGTGAATCCACTTCTTCCTTTCGGACCGCTGGCCGCCCACGTCGAACATCCGGTACGTGAGCTGACCAAGGTCAAAGACAGTCTCGGTAATGCCTGTTGTTCTCAACCTTGACCGCAGCAGATCCTGATCCGTGGGCACGTAGTTTCTGTCCCAAAGTCGGTCCAGATCGTCACAGAAGCTGTTTGAACAGTGATATCAGCATTTCACCTGCTCTGACGTGATAACTGACTCACAATCATTCGGGCTCTTTGGGTCTAGGACTTACTAGTCTAAATTGTCGTGTAACGCATATTCATTGCCCTTCTCTATGGCTTTTTTGACGCCGGCGTCAACCCAGAGACTTTTCAATGGTTCGTAGTATTCTATCGGTAAAGGCTCGTCCGCCGTCATTTCGTAATCGATCATAATTTGGGCCATATGCTTCTGCAGAACTGGTTAGCCATTAAACCAGGGTTGCCATGCAAGCACTAAAGAGCTGGGATGCGTGCCTCGTTTTCTGGGTTCTCAAACTTGATGCCCATCTCATTCATAGCATCATATATCAACCGGAATGACTGGATGATGTTTGCGAACACCACAGGCTTCCATTCCATCTTTTCATGCTTGCTAAACCCTTGCGCGTATATGAGCTTCATCTGCTTTAGTACAGTTGACTTGCCAGACTCGCCAGCGCCTGCATAAACAGAAAGGTCAGCGGAGGGGTCAGTTGCGGGGAGGGGTATTGCCACTCGTGCAAGGAGGGGGGAGGAGTTTGTACCCAGCAGCAGAAACTTCATTTCTCTTTGCATGCGCTTTTCATCGGCCTTGATCATCTTGTCAATGTCGCGGGAGCGGGCAGCGCCCACCTCGTCGACTCGCTTCTCGCGGCCGCCAAAGCACATTGTAGTGATATGGCTGTGTTGCAACAAACCGGGGAGGAGGGTGGCTGAAATTCGGCCAAGATCGAGGGGCCTTTAAGTCTAGGTATGTCACCAACAACCGACCAGGGAGCAATCTGTTCGAGAGCGGAGCTAGTTATCAGGATAGGCAGTGTAGAGGTGGGCTGGCGCCCACGAGCGTGAATCGATTGCGAAGGGAATGACGGTGAGAAGCAAGCGAAGAGCCAAGGTCAGGGATCTGTTCTTTGAAACGTCCAATCCAGAGGGCCTAGCTCGCCAATAGTGCCGGCTCTTCGTCGAAGACACCGGCTAGATCTTAAAAACAGGAGCCGGTCGATCGGCAGAGACCACGAGATACAAGCTCGAGAAAGTGGAAGAAATCCACTGCGGGTGCCGTGTTTGGCGTAATGCACTTAGGCCAGCTGCACGGCGGAGATATCTTTACTTTTTGTTTAGTTTATCCCGTCGTTGAGAACTGACATAGCAGGGCTCGGCGCTTCTCGGTTCGGGTGGCCGAGGTGAATTCAATTGCTGGAAATAAAGGGTGGGCTGGCTGGCTGCTGGCGGGGATCACGAGGAGTGGACTCGGTGAAGAAGCATCAACCTGGATGTTGAAGAAATGCGATTGAAGATAAGTTGGCTGTGAAGCAGGTATGTGTGGCCCAGTAGATGCAGCGACGAAGCACAGCTCAGGATGATTGGTAGCGCAACATTGAGAAAAGCTCGACAACTTCAGGATGGAAGCATTCCTCAGTCGAACGCACACGGTGGGCGCAAGAAAACAAGTGCGACGTGTGGCGTATTAATTGCCTATCTGCACACTTTGTTACATGCGACATGCATCCCTGCCAGCCCTGCTGTGTGGAGGTGACTCGCCCCCTCTGGGAAGTGGAGCCCAACCGGAGAGACGCCGCAACTTGCACGCGAGCTAAGGTCTTGACTAAATTGTTAGTGTCGAGATTCGCATCCCCACCTCCAATCCTGCTGTTTTGTGCATCCCTTTTTCCCCTAGGCGAAGCCATATTGGAGCTTCAGCATCAAAATTTCAACTGCATGCTTTCCGCTACACCAATGCTGGCTGAATGCCGTGATCACCATGGAGCGTGCTTTACCGCATGTAGAAATTTATATTTCAGCTTGTATTTGTATAAACAGCTGACCCAGATTCTAAACACGCGGGCTCAGCCTCTCCTTACTGAGTTGGACAGTACACAGTGCTTGGATTCACTGCTTCGGCAATCGTAATCCATGATGGTACAGTGGTTGCCGGTTATGTGAGATGTTCCAAAGACACAACACTTACGCCCCCTCTTAATGAGGCACTTTGGCCTCAAACATTTTCAATGACTGAACCCGTCAGCACGGATCGGTAACGATGAGAATGTGACGGCACATACTATTAAGAAGACTGAAGAGGATAGTCAAGCAACAACGAAAGCAACCTCTCAATTCACGAAGTCTCCAGCCCAGCCACAACCCCTATTCAAGGTACGTAGATATAATCCTGGCTTCGTCCTTAGCGTGTCCGGATGCTTCCCGAGAGAACAGTATCTAACTCCAGCCATCAAAAAGCCTGGGCTGATGCAGGCATGTTGGAAGGGTTGCTGTGATCTGATCTGCCGCCCGCACTGATACCTGTGATATCAGGCGCAATCAGTCCCAACACATGCTTGGTTGACGACTCTACGCTCCTGCTTGCTGCCAGGAGCCTGTCCGCATTCAGGTCTGTGAACACAAATTGACAATGGATCTTTCCTGTCAGAGTCAGCCAGCAGAATGCACAACTGCCGGTGACTGACAGCCTCAGGCCTCCCAAGAGCTACTCCTCAGGTCTGAGCGTGCATCGAGCATACGGCCTGCTCTCGTTGCTATGGAACGGTCATATCACGGAACTCGGTAAAATAGATCTCGCCACAGTTGCGACTCGAACCAAACCGACCCTGTGGTTGTTTCTCCGAGCCCCTTTCTGCGCACAGTAAAGAACCCTCCCCCTTGGCCTAGATCGATGCAAAAGCATGGACCGCTTCGGTGACATGAGGAAGCGGGTCAGGGTTGCAGCCAACCAATCGCAAACTCGCTGCCAAAGGACCGTGGATGCGGCTGGTGAGCACAGACATCATCCTTTTTTCTCCAGTCATCGAATTCTTCGTCAGTCTTTCTCTGTTTGACAAACTTGGCGCAAGTGGCAGCTAGGTGCCGCGTGCCAGCCAGTGACGCTTGGGTATTTGCCCCCACTCCTAGGCTCCGCCTGCATGGACAGATCGGGATGCTAAGCTGGTTTAGCTCCTGTGTGCTTACACAATAAGCAACCGCAATGGCATCGCTAACATGGGTGTGTCGCCAGCTGCTCAAGTATCTTCATTTACACAAATACAGCAAGAAAACGACTGTGAATTGAGCCGGAACTTCCTGCATGATCAGGGAACTAACTGTCGAACCACAAATCTGGCCTATGGTGCTCTATGATGGTGTCGTCAAAATCTTGAAGAGGAAAAAGAAACTTCGACATGCCTGAAAGTCACCGTTCGAGCGTCCGATGTGGAGCGCGCCGCACTCGTCATCACCAAAGTCGGTATGTGGTCGCAATGTTAAAAGTCTGATAAGGGATTAGGCTCCAGATAAAAAAATGCTGGGCAATACGGCATCACATAGGCCGTTTTGGTGGCCGTCTGTTGCAGCATAGAGGTATCCAAGAGCTCATGATCAGCTAGCTATCCGCACCTTTCAGCACCGAGCAAGAACCGAAAGATCTCATGTTGGGAAGGTGAACAGGTGAAGATAGTTCAGCCACTGATCTCCATGTTTAGAAGTTGAACGCTACGGCCAACGCTGGCAAACATTCCATTCTGTCTGTCACTGACAGCATTCATCCAGCATCAGACAGCGTCGTCTTCGAAATCCTGAATGATGAAGGTCAGAGCGTCGCCCAATGTTCTCAACCTTGATTCTCCAGTGAAGTCGTCAATGCCCAGCAAAATGATTTGAGATTCTGCAGGCTTGGCGAACGTACGTCCGTATTCGGTTGTTTATGCAACCAGAAGCGGGATCTGATGTTTGTGCGCGCGATGCTCTGTGCTCAACACTAGCGCAGCCCCGCGATTCTCGATTCCCGATTCGATCTGTTGTGCATACCCGAAGAGCTGGAACCTGACAGGCATCCTGGATGGAACTGGCGAAGTTGTTTTCCTCCCTCCCACTTGAGCCTTGGCAAAGCCACATGAGCCCCGCCCAGGTGGTCGTGACCGTTGATGGCAAATCGAAGAGTCAGCTCAAGGCACGCCGCACCTGTAGCGGCGTTCTGCCGAGAGCCCCTGCTCCTTGCTCTCTGTGAGGGCGTAGCTTTACGCAACCTCATCATAAGTTTCAAAAAAAGGTTTACCGTGAGTGAAACGTTGCCAGTCAGCGTCTAGACGGGAATATCTGCTTGACGAATACTGTTCCAATAAGGTGCATAATTGGTGTGCAAGTATGGAACTTACCAAAAGCTGGGCGATAAACATAGGAAAGCATTGTCTCTGACAACGATGTCTGGACATGACATGATATGTCGGTATTCGACTCCCCTCTTCTTGCCTTCGATGTATCGTTGCGCTCTGCGGGGCTGTTTAAGTCTAACAATGGCCAGCGGCCAGCCTCACCCAGAAGGTGAACGGCTGCTTCGGGTTTTTACGCACACGAATGCCTCTCCACAATTGGTCCCAGCCTCTACCTCTCCTACTTGTAGGACCCGTTTTAATTCGCTCATATGCAAAGAACGGGAACCTTTGTCTTCCAACGAGCCACAAAATTTTTTGTGCATGTTAAGCCCACTTTTCCTGTTTGCTTGAGCTTAAGAGTTTCCTCCATCGCTATCATCGACAACATTTACCCCGCCTCCACCTCACTGGCCCGTCTCACGAGATTTGCTTTGCCTGTCTCCATTGCCAGGAGCTCTCATCGGTTTGTCACATCTACACTTTCAAAACAGTCAAACCTTAGCCAAATCCGAAAAATGAGCAGCGAGGGAGAAATTACGCATCCCACCATCAAGGGTACGTTCTTTCATCCCCGAAATATCATTGCCCTTCCATCCTTTGCTTCTCCCCTTCCATGGGAGAAGATGTCACCGTTTCTGAACATTTCTGCGGTTCATTATTTCAAATATCTGCTCTGTTTTGCCGCGTTGTTCTACATCCATTTCAGAAGCCAATGGCTCTGCCATCATTTTCCATGACCTGGCGTTGTTGGATGTAATCACAGCTCTTCCGGAGCGGGGCCACCAGCCATGAGCCTTTGCTACTACCATCAGTCCTACGAAGCGTTGATACCTAGCCATGTTGCGCCTTATACAAGCCTTTAGGGGCACCTGTGGCAGTTTGCGTGATTGGGATCTTAGCAATCAGATTATATCTTGTCTTTGTGCTGCTTGGCGTTGGCTAGGGACTTTCATGATGCTATCCCCGGCCTAACCGATAGGGCGTTGATGCTGACCAAGCAATTTTTGTGCAGATGGCTGGTTCCGTGAGATTTCGGACATGTGGGCTGGTAAGTAACAGAAGTTGACCCAATGTCTTAGAATTAATTGGGGCCCGCCAGACTGACCCTGATTCAACAGGCCAGGCCATGACCCTCCGTGTCAAGAAGGTCCTGCACCATGAGAAGAGCAAGTATCAGGATGTCCTAATCTTCGAATCGACCGATCATGGCCGTGTTCTGGTTCTGGACAATGTCATCCAGTGCACTGAACGCGATGAGTTCTCGTACCAGGAGATGATCACCCACTTGGCCATGAACTCTCACCCTGAGCCCAAGAAGGTCCTTGTCATTGGCGGCGGTGATGGTGGTGTGCTGCGTGAGGTCGTCAAGCACGAGTGCGTCGAGGAGGCTATCCTCTGCGACATTGATGAGGTACATGGCTCCCACAACTTCGTACTAAAGAAGCTCTTGATGCTGACCCCTGATACAGGCTGTCATTCGCCTCTCCAAGCAGTATCTTCCCAATATGGCTGTTGGCTTCAACCACCCCAAGGTCAAGGTCCACGTTGGCGATGGCTTTAAGTTCCTGGCCGAGTATAAGAACACATTCGACGTGATTATCACCGACTCTTCCGACCCCGAGGGTCCCGCCGAGTCTCTGTTCCAGAAGCCCTACTTTCAGCTCCTCTATGAGGCCCTCCGCGATGGCGGTGTTATTACTACCCAAGGTTGTATGTCTCATTTACTCTTGAAATTCCGAGACCCCGTGGAGGGGGCCCCTCCTCGCTCTTTGGGAGTGACACTCCGCATGATATAGGCTCCTTGTGATCCTTTCTCCCAGGAGACTGCCAAGTGGTAGTTGGTCTCGGATTTCATCACATGCGTCACTACAAGCTTTCCTTTATTCTCATATACTCCACTGTCTCTCCTTTTCAGCCCCCTATCCCAACACCCCCATTCTACTCTCCCTCCGAATTGTGACCCTCATAGTTTCCACTCTCCGTCATGCAGGCCTCGGCCTGTTTTTGGTTATTAACCTCTCCTACGGTTGCTGTCCGGATCACTAACTTATGGGCTTACAGCCGAGAACCAATGGCTCCACCTCCCTCTTATCACCAAGCTCAAGAAGGACTGCAGCGAGATCTTCCCTGTGGCCGAGTATGCCTACACTACCATCCCGACCTACCCGTCGGGCCAGATTGGCTTCATGGTCTGCTGCAAGGACCCCAACCGCGACGTCAAGGTCCCTCTGCGCACCTGGTCCAAGGAGGAGGAGCGCAGACTGTGCAAGTACTACAATTCTGAGATCCACAAGGCTGCCTTTGTCCTGCCTACATTCGCCCAGATGGCTCTGGAGCAGTAAACGGATGAATATGCTTGGTAGCATGAGTGATTGGGTTGGGGAGTAGTTTGGAGAAGGCAGATAACGAGGGGTCAATAAGGCAACCGCCCACATGTAGATGGGAACGTCGGTAAGACGCAAGATGCCGTTGCCGTTGGGAAGGGATCATAAACAAAAATGCTCACTTGGCGGCTAGACAAGTGCTAAGGTGTAAAATAGGCATATATACCTTGTCTTCGTGTGGATGGAAAAAGATGAAAATGACATCTCATAAAGGTCTATCCAAAAAACATGATCATTGTGACCATTGGCAACAAGGCATCTCCCAGTGATGCAGAGTTCAAATTACGGGCTCTTCAGCTCATACCCTTGGCTTATATCTGGATACACATCAAACCTTCTCTGTTCTCTCAGCGGGATGCCTCTCCTGGCTTTCTCGATTTCCTCCCCATTAAGCTCGGCGCTCACAATTTCCTCACCCTCGCCAGCTTCGACCAACACCTTCGCCATGGGATCTACCACCAGGCTATGCCCCCAGGCATTATAGCTAGCACTCATGTCTCTAGCGGGGCTGCACAGAGCAACATAGACCTGGTTATCGACCGCCCTCGCCTGACCAAGCAGACGCCAATGCAGGGGTCCCGTAGTCAAGTTGAAAGCCCCAGGGTAAATGAGCGCGAAGCAGCCCTTGCGCGCAGCAATAGTGGCCAGCTCGGGGAATCGTACGTCATAGCAGATGGCGATAGCCACGCGCCCATACTCTGGCAGGTCAACAACCGTCAGCTTGTTCCCTGGCGACAGCACGTCCGATTCGCGGAACGTGATCCCACCAGGGATCGAAATATCGAAGAGGTGCACCTTGCGGTGTGTCGCAAGCAGTTCGCCCGCCGGTGAGAAAGTCAGAGAGGTGTTGTAGTAGGTCTTTTTGTTGTCGGCAGAGACCTCGATTTCTGGAATCGAGCCGCCGATGAGATACACGCCATTATCGCGAGCCATGGCGGAGAGTGCATGGAATGAGGGAGATTGCTCTGGGCTTGGCGGCGACGGGAGCAGCTGTTCGGCGTACGAGGGGAAGTAGTCACAACCATAAGGGGAGTTAAAGCACTCGGGCAGCACCACGATTTTGGCGCCTGCGGAGGCCGCTTCTCGTACCTTCTCAGCGGCATGGGCTAGGTTGGCCGTCTTGTCGGCACCTGTGGCAAGCTGCACACAAGCAAGCTTGACGGGCTGCTTGAGGAGGAGAGGATATGAGGAGGTAGCCATTGTGCGGCGGCCAAAGGGAGAGATGGTTGATCGAGGAAGTACGGACAGAGGCTGCTGTCTCAGATGAAGATGTCGTGGTGAAAGCGGCTGGAGCAGCGATCTTGCGAGGACCCGAATTGTCCTCCAGCACGTCGTTGATGATGGGCGCATGGCGGGGTTGAGACTCGTGCTCCGAGAGTATCGCTGCAAACGGCTTTCAGAGTCTTCGGCGCGGGAGCGGGGTATCTGAAAGTGGGTCTCTTGTGCGGTTCCTGAATCGGGAACCAGGAAGTTCCGGCCCGAGTCCTCCGCTCCCATGCGGCAGGAGCCCCTGACTGTGATACAGCGTGATCTCGATGGCTCAGTTTCATACCGGTGAAAGGGAAGGAACCACTGGAGCTTGATTGAGCCCGTGGAAATAGGCTCAGCTGGCACATCAATTATATAAAAACTGGATACCATCTAACCGCCCCCCTTCATGCTTGTAACACAAATATTGCGCCTGAATCATCAGTTATCTCCGAGTTCAAAGCTGTTAGGACGAGCTTTCAATAGTCTGTTATTAATGCTCGAAGGGTTGTTCATCTTATCTCGAAGATACCTGGGCTCTTTCACCTCATCTTACAATGAACTGGACTGAGGGCAGCTTGTATCGCCACAGTCGTAGCCGTCTGAGAAAAGTCAATCCTCTCCGACAGCAGCAGAAGGCATATTTCGCCAGAGCCCGGGTCCATGCAGTTGAGATCAAGGCAGCAAGGGAGAATGGCCCTCCACCTATCTCTTACCTGGAACCAAACTCCCCTAGCGCTCGAAGTTCTCATGCGTTGAATCGGTCTGGATCCTCCCCGGAAGATCATTCGACCCAAACCGCGACGCTTTGGAGTGTTATGACTAACAAATTACAACATAGGACTGCCACGGATCAAGATGACAGTCCATTGCCCACTATCAGCCGTTTCTTCCGGGAACAATCAGAGAGGGAAAATGCTGCTGACCTGCCTCATCAATATGATAAGGCTACCATAGAGCGGTTGCGAAAGAACTTACTCGCGAAGAAGGATTAGGGAACCGTTCGCGATCCTTTGGCAACTCGCTTTGGATATCATGGCTCAGAACCAAAAGACCAAAGGACTGTTGAGACCTCACAGCTTATAAAGAAGAGGCCGCCGCAGATGCTAGGCATTAGAGAAAATCTCGCCAAACGTCACCGACAAGGGCCTGCATCTTACGCTCTTGCTTGGGAAGATGTCAGGATTCAGATTGGTAGTCGAGAGAACCATCCAAGCGACAGCACCAGTACCATCAATGAAATACAAACCCCCTCCACCCACCAGTCACGAACGCAATCGAGCAACGTACTTGAGCGACTGTCAAAGAGGTGTGAAGGCAAGGCCCCAAACTAGAGTGCCCTTTCGTCTTGGTGTCCGTATTGCTGATGACGTATTCGTACGATAAAATCTAGGCTTGGCTCGTCGGGAACATGATTCAATTGAAATGCAATCAACTTTGCCCACGGGGCAGTTAGTGAGTGACCAAAGTGACCAGAGTGAGTTCGAGAAGCCACGACACATCTTGAGTGAACAGGATGGTCACTTAATGGTGTCTACGAGAATAAAACCATTGCAGCCTTATCCGGAGCGCCCTTTTCTGAAAACGGTCAGTCGATTCGAAGTGTATGCTTCTGACAATACGGGCACAAACATAGCTCATGTTGACTACGATCAAACTCTCATTCAGCCTCCCCAGGAAAAGGATAATGACAAATGGCGAAACTGGCTTTACAAACCCAGTAGTCCCATAAACAGTTTGACGACAGTTGAAGGCAGCCAACTATCCGTCGAGCTAATGATCAGTCCTGGTGTTAGCGAGCTCAACCAACCCCAACACAATTTTCAGCATCTACGGTCTTCGAACCGTCTTGACGAAATGCTCTCGGAAAAATCAGCCGAAATAAATTCTACGGATGCACGTCCTATGAATATCCGCAGCGACTCCTCAAAGGCCTTGGCTCAGTACGAAGAAATCGTTTCCAAGCTTCGACATCTTAGGGAGTCGGATTCAACGCAGGCTTCAAGTTGGTCAGCAAACAGGGTTGTCCAAGAGCAGTCATATAACAAAGGCCCTCTAGGACATCTGCTATTTAAGAAGAGGGAAAAGGAGTCCGCAGTTATCAATGACAATATATGCGAAGGAAACCGTGTTCAAATCGTCGACATGAATTTGAGAGGTCAGAGCAACTGTTTCCGTGCCAGAGACCCGGGACACCAAGTTGTCTCCTTTTCATCAGATGCTTCATCTGTGCCAATCCCAGCAGCTGTTCAACTGGATCGCCGCCACGTTGAGGACATGGATCCAGACCAAGCATGGAAGTCGTTCGTTTTCGGCAATGAAGCCAGCGACGAGGTTGAGAAGGCAGCATTCGGAGAAGCTAAACATGACGTAGTAAAAGAAATGCTGTCTTCCGATAACTTATCAGCGGGTATGGAGAATAAACCTTCTGATGCCGATAGTATTATGGCCACCATGGGTACAGTGTATGCGGAAGAAAGTCAGACGGAATCCAAGTTCGAGTTGAACAGCGACGTTGCAACACTTGGGACTACACACATGCAAGAACGAGATGCCTTGACATCAAGCACAGGCTTGGACAGTAGCAACACGATTCCCAGCACTCGTGTTACTGCTAAAAGGGATGTTGGCTTCAGCGATGATAATGGCACTTCAGAGTCTGCAGCCATATTGGCACTCACCGAGGCCTCTGCCCAAGCCACCTATCACCATTCATCCGTTGAGACACACTTCAGCTCCTCCACCTCGGAACAGTCTACCGAAATCTCAAGCCTCAAGGCCAGTGCAGGTACCTACGCTCCTTCAGAGATAAACGGCAGTACCGACAGCTTGGATGACAGCAGGCCAAGATCTGTGGAGAGTGCGGAGAGCGGTGCCTCGTGTTTAAGCAGCGGCCCGCCTTCCATGATCACGTCGATGGCGGCTGCACCCGCCTTATCTAACGTGGGGGTCGGTGACACAACCACACCAGTGGAGCATTTCCGGTTCGTTCCGCCCAAGCTGTTTGTTGGCAAGCGTTCGAATCCGTCACTCTGGAACCGGGCGACAATGCCGAACGTTGGTCTCAGCCTTACCAGGCGTCGTCAAGGGCGCCAAAGAAGACGGGCCAACGATGGCCGGGCAGATATTAGGGCTTTACCCAACTACAGTAGCGACCCCATTGAGGACGTGGATGAAGAAGAGAATACGTCCAAGTCAAGATTTCCACTCAAATTGTCTTGAACCACCTAGACGGCATCTTGTTGAACCCTGCTTGTAAATAAAGATTATGTATATCGCAGGATGAGTCTGAGGTTTGTTAGAGCTGAACTGGTAGTTAAGTGTTTGGAAGGGCGAACGAAATGCCCACTAAACTTGAGTGTGAGCTGCTTGGTACTATAAAGCTGAAGCGAATCAAGATGTTGATTGAAAGCACATGTGTCTAAGATATGCTGGACTGCACTCTGTTTACACCAAGACCTGATCGCTGCCCCATTGCTGAAGTCGACAGCGGTTGAAGTTAAGCTTCCCACCTCAGCGCTCTCTAATAGAACTTCTGTCAGCGCCTGTTTAATGCATACCTACTATTTATTAAGAGATTATATATGTGAATGAATTGGAGTATGCTTTGTAGAGCACAGAAGCCTCACTTCCGGGAGAGTCAATGCCACGATCGTGCTCTTGGGCAAAGTCCAATCGGATACCCGCTTCGGCGCCGGTCGAGTTGGTTCCGGCAAAAGCAGGAAAACCCTCCGAAACCAAGCCGGATGCATGCGTGAAGCCGGTGCAAGCGAAAATGACACGGATGGTAAGAGCATAGGCACCCGAGGACCTAGGCGAGACGGAAAGAGCTTTTACTCCTTTCTCATGGGTTCTAGAAGCGATCCAGTACGTAAACAAAACAACCCTTTCCCGTCTGCAGGCTCATGCAATGCATCACAACATGACACTGATGGCAGGTTGGCCGGCAAGGCCCGACTGAGCCCCTAAAATGATGATGCAGCTTGATCTTTTGGTTGCGGGGACTCCGAGAAGACGGGAATAGTTGCGGCGGCGACGGCAACTCGCCGCCGAAGAATCCACTCTTGAGGATCCACACCGTAAGGGCTGAGAAGGACCCACATGACGGGATCCCAGTGTTCTCAATCACTTCTAGGCTTCTGGCGGATCCCGATAAAAGCCAATCAACAGGCTGCGATAACGGTCGGCTCCAACGGTGAAGATCGTAAAATATTATTGGTTGATGACTCTTCTTGCCACCGAGATTGGTTGATGGAATTGGCATATTCTTAGGTGACGAGAAGCTCTGCGATTCGCTGGATTTGCATCGCAACGCGTCGCCATGCCATCGTTCGTAGTTTGCTGCACCCAGAAAACCTGGAAGCGGCGACAGAGTAGAGAAAGCGAATTGTACCTACGAATAGCCGAATGGAGAGTACGGAAGCAGAGCCATGCCATGTTTCACAGAACTTTGCTTGACCCGAAGTTGGCGGTGAGGACAGGATTGGATGATGCAAACGGAGCGTTGACGAAACGTGTCCGTGCTTTGAGTCATCACAAGCTACGGAAAGGGAAACGGCGTTAGCTTCCGAAGTAGGACGGAGCAAGTAACCGGATTGAATACCAATGATTTACTCTACACATTGAGCTTTTTGCGAGAAACACGCTTTGAAAGTTGGATCTGCCTGTTGGCGTAAATTACCCACCTAGTTAGTGTACAGTGATTCTTCTGTATCGGTCCCTTCACTGGAAAGTTGCCTAGGCCGACGGTGTTGTGCTACACACACACACCCTTGCTTTGCGGGTAAACTTGAGATCCACAGATATACTTGTGGGGAGCAGTACGTACTAGGTATGTTTAACAGCGCGCTTTTCGTATTAAAGGTTAAAAAAAAGTGCGCGTGCGCGTCTCGGAGGGACTTGGTGGTACAATAGGTAGATGGGTTACAGCTCGTGAGGTTGAATCGTTGTTTGATTAAGAGACCACAACAATTACCTGCGAGTTTTTGGTCCTTTCGTGACTTCCTACCAAGAGCCCGAGTCCTGCCGAGGGACCGAGGCTGATAGCATCGACGATCGGTACAACACAAAATTAGAGGTTCCCAGGGTTGTGTTGAGGACTTGGCCGCAAGCAGCGGCAAACAGAGTGATGATGTCAGAGGCCAAACCCTCCATGTGGCTGAGCCATGGGGCTGAGGCTCTTAGCCTAGCCAATGAAACACATGGCTGGCTAGCCAGCAGTTTACAGCCATGTCCAATTCACACTGTGCTAATATCCCCGGTGCGACTACGCAAGGTGCACTGGATTGTTGTGTGTGAACTTCTGACCTGCCAAAATGCAGCCGATACTTACAACGAAGAACCCGGGACGATTAGTCACAATCTCGACTTAGCTTTTCTCCCAGCTGGAGGAGCCGCTTTATTGCATTGTTTCATCCCATGACTCGACTCACCATGATTCTTTGAAGACGGTCACTGAGCCGTGGCGTGTTTACCCCACTACCCTTAAGTTCTCCCTCCGTCGTACGGGAAGGACATTGTGCTTAGCTTTCAAGCTTTCCCGTTTTAATGTTTCAATGATACTTTACGGTCATTATGAGGAGAGGGACGAAGAGGGAAGAGAGAGTCGTGGGGATGTTGGGGGTGTCACGAAGGCATTCTCCTGGTAACCCCCGTGCCTGAAAAAAGCCGCAAAAAAAAAACTTTTGATGGCTCAATTTGTCCAAGAGGCGCAGACTGCGTACAGCCGAGCGGAAGCATGGGCAGTCGATTCCGCTTCCGCGGGGTCCAATCTTGACGGGCACGCGCTGGTTGCCATGTGGAAGCAGAAATGCCGGGACACCTCGATCCAGCCTGAGTTCGAGAACCATCGTAGAGCGGTCCTGAGTAACCGGGACTGAACACTGGACCTTAGGGCGCCTACCTACGCGTGGGCCTTTAAACTAGGTACTTGTTCGTAATGTCATGCACTTCTTCAGACGTTCTGTCCAGTCCGAGAGCGTTGAGTTACATAACAGGCACGAAAGAGGCATGGCTGCTTACAGCCAGGAATGGCCACCAACGTATGTTAAAACAGACCGCTGGAAGCTGGACTTGGGGTAGAGATCGGTGAAGGTCCAGGAAATGATTTCTTAAGTGAAACAGCGTATTGTCGTATCTTTCCATGTAGAAGGCTATGGAGTACCGATCTTCCACTCGATCTGGTGCCTGGAAGGATAACCAAAAGGATAAACTGGACTTGTCAGACCTACCAACCTTGCATGAAAAAAGTGCCTATGCGGTTGTGAGAAACAAATCAACTCATGAAGTCTTTGGTTGTGTAGAAAAAAAAGCTGGTTTAGCTCTGAGACAGATGTTGATTGACGTCTCATAGCCAAAGCCAACGTCTACCAGTTTCTGAGCACAACTGAGCAACACCCTGTTAATCAGCATGGTCAACACTTGAGCTTCGTAGAAGTTCTCCCCATACAGCCTGGCCATCCATCATCAATCTGTCAGCCTCTTCCCGCCTTGCTTGCACATGACATTACATACCCCTGAAGCGTTGACTGAGTGGCTGGCCTGGCTGATCCTCCAGCACCCCACAACGCACACCCCCTGCTCCACATTCTCGTGGTAGTGCTGTCGCGGACGTCGTCGAGCCTTCCAGGCCGTCAAGGAGACGGGAGCAGACGGCCGTTGCTGGTGAGCGTATTCCCCAAAACTCACGACTTTCATGATCCCCGCGCAGAGCTCCACCAAACCCACACACTGTGGCCTCCAGCCGACGGCAAGACCCCTGTGCCCTGACAAGTTGTTCCTGGCTTTGCTATCGCCATTTGGAGTCGAATGGGGCGGAACGATTGCCCCAGGCTCAAAGAAATAGTTTTCGCACTGGACCGGACACGGTGAGATTTGAGTCGGTCGTGTACATGTGGTTCGTACCTTTGAGAAGTGGGCTGCAAGCAGAAGCACATAAAAACCCTCTGTCCCCGCTGTTTCACAGACTCAATTCTTTACTGTCAAACCTCGTTCCCTTCTCTTCCTTACCTATTTCACCTTGTTACTCTCTCAACCATTCGCTTTCCGTGTTTTTCTGTTCATCGGTCTGCAAGCTTGAAGCAGAGAGTGCCTTCACTTATTGTTTGAGTCATCCCGGGTTGTCTTGCACCCACAGCATCACACATTCGTCAAAATGGTGAGTTCCATTCATGCCGTGTTGTATTTGACCTGCGCCGAACACTCTTTTGATGGGCTTTTGGGCGCTATCCAACACGGATCACGAAGGTCTATCAAGACAGGCCTATGTTAACACACAATCTTTCAGGCCCATGAACCTTCTTTCGTCACCTACACCGAGAACTTGCAGAAGTTCATGAGGTTACCCCAAAGGGGTAACATTATCGCCGAGTACATCTGGGTCGACAGCGAAGGTGGCGTCCGGTCAAAAGCGAGGGTGAGTATGAATTGAGCTGCTGCGGTTGCTTGATAGCTGCTCCTATTATCCTTTTTTTTTCCTTTATGTCCCAAAATTGCACTGCTGCCCGGCCGCGATGTCAATGGCTTGGCTGGTTCAGCTTCGGATTGTGCCGTCCCAGCGGCGACGACGAGGTCACACGCGCTCCCTATTCTGCGCATTGAGCGTTTGTGACGACACGAGACCGACCCGGCCACCTGGATTGCTCCGCCACCAATGGCCAGCCAGCCAATGAAAGCTACAACTGGAAGTTTTCCACGGCACCGACCTCTTCCGACCTCGCCCCTTTCGGCGACCACGAGACCCACGGCGCGAACGGAACCGGCTCCACTGAACATCCACTCCGCCAGCCTGCCAGGTCAAGGAGACCCGGCAATGACGGCACTTTGCGCATCACCTGCTTCTAGGCCGACCCAGATATTCTTCGCTTCCCTGTCGAATCATGAAAATAGCAACACGCAAAATCCTTACCCGTCGCAGCCGGAGACGGTAGCTTCGGGCAGCAGCGCGCATCTGAAAAAAAAAAAAAAAAAAA
>Ga0065720_1019052_pt1 | contig 41600 bp, 35 predicted proteins | sample Thericmetagenome_FD_59107 | JGI IMG/M metagenome (GOLD analysis project Ga0065720, IMG submission 59107) | Thermophilic microbial communities from the Joint Bioenergy Institute, California, USA of rice/straw/compost enrichment - eDNA_2 v2... | ecosystem: Engineered > Solid waste > Grass >... | reverse complement strand
GGAAAGAGTCATTGCTGCTCTTGAGTGGAAGCAAATTATTGAATACGGAAAGGCCAAAATCAAGTCTAACTACACCAGAATGCTCGAAAAGCAGATCAAGAACATGGAAGAAGTCCTGGAGAAAGCTGCCATCAGCCACCAACAACTCAGAAACAGAGTCGAAGGTATTGAAATGGATGCTATCAGACTCCGTGAAGCCTTCATTAGAGACGATAAGAAGAATAACAGCCACATCCATGACAGTCATCATAAAGCTAGAGTTGTAAGAGCTATCAAGAGAGAAGGAACTGTCAAGAGAATCACCAAGAGAACTGGAGATAATACTACCACTAGCAGAGATAGATTGGGAGAAGGTACCTTCAGAGAAAGAATGAAGACTGAAGAAGAGGATGAAAATGGTCCCGGAAAGAAATCCAACAGAAGTACTATTCTTATAATTTGTTAAACACTTTAGTGTCCTTCTTGAAGAATGCCGATTCCCCAAGAGTCAGCTATGATCCTGTTTCCAATATCTTGAAGGAAATTGAAAAGGAATTAAGTGTCACAAACGGCAATCCTAACAGTCTTGACGAGGCCAAGGTTATGTTGAATCTCAAGAATCAAATCATTGAGAAGCTCCAAAAATACCTTAGTACTTCTAGCAGCAGCTTCCACATTCAATCTCCCTTCGTCGGAGTAATCCATTTATATTGAAATCCTAATTCAAATTAGACCGCTGAAAAGGACGGTAATGCCTATGAAGTCGATTATCTAAAGAGTGAAAATGAAAGACTCGAAAATAAGGTTCTCATCCTCCAAACTGAGCTCGATCTCGAAAGACAAAGATCTGAGCAACTCAAGGAAGCCTATCAAGAAGGCAACAAACAAATCGCCCAATACAAGAAACTCTGTGAAGAACTCGAAGTCGCTAATAGAAATGCCCTTAAAGCTGAAAACGAAAACTGGCAGAGAATCTTCGATGAACTTAAGGTAATACTCCAGAGAATTGAACTCAGAGGTTTAGGTCACTCAAGAAAAGGAGGTCATTAGGAAACAAGAAGAAGTCAAGAAGCTTCACGACCTACTTGCGGGATGGATCTTCAAATATATGGAACTTCAAGAAAGCAAGAATGTAGCTCCAACACACCAGGAGAAAATCTTATTTGAGTAAGTTCCTTAGAAAGATTATAAGTATTGTAGAACCTTCAAGAGAAAGGAAATCCCTGATAAAAGCTTGCTTGAGAAGGCACTGACATCTAGACCAAACACATCGTAAATTGTTAAGAAATTATAATTTATACGAAAGGTCAAGCACAAATGTAAAAGTACCAACGACCCCTCAAGAGCGAAAATCCATAGAACAATTGAAAACAAAGTATAATTAAACCCCTTGGAGGTTTCACTTGAACACAGTATATTCATTTATTGGTATCAAATACCTAATTATTATTGTTAATCAATGCCATTTTTCCTGATACATATTGTAACTTACTCAATCAAGAAACGTGATATTGAGTCTAGTATCATATCGTAAACTAAAATTGTCATCATAATAAATGAAACTTCTTTTTCTTAATCCTATCTTCCTCAAGGAATTCCACCCATCCCACACACTTCCACTTTAGATATTTCATGCTTATATGCATCTTGATCCTCACTCACAATGATGTCTTCGAAGTGAAAATCCAAGTTTGAGAGAATTATTGTTAGAAGTTAAACCTACTAAAGAAAATTTATTGAGACAGAAAAATACCTTTTAAACCTAGAAATAGAACCAGAGTCTAGAATTTGCGTCTATGTACAACTAAATTATTCTGACAAGAAATTAGGGAAAATAAAACCTTGAATTATCATACAGATATTGAAAAAGAGTTACATTATGGAATGATCTTTTTTTAAGGACTTAGATTTAGTCCCATTTCATAAAAATAACCAAAGCTCATTGCAAGTTATGAGCCCAATCCTACTCATACACCAAAAACTATGTGCAAAGCTTGTTAATTTTAATATCACCACTCATTCCTCGAACAATCTAGAACAAATTCTGATTAATTTTGGTGAGACTGAAGTGGAAAGAGAATTCGTTTAGTTTACTTGATATAGGTAACTCTAAACACGCAATTCTTAGAAAATTGGCTTGGCTAAAAATAGAAAGCTCTGAGCTAAATTATTTTTTTGGAGTTTAATTCCATGACTTAAGCAAGAAATTTATCTGTTTATGAATTCGAGTAGGTCTTAAGCATCGTAAGGAATTTTTTTTTGACTAAGATGTTCGATCTAATGTAAGGATAACTGTTCAGAAAACATAATTCTAATCAAGCTTAAGGCAATTTCAAAAATAAACTAACCTAAATTATTTATAATTCTTCAATATGAGCTTGACCCCTGTGGAAAGTACCGAAATCAGCATATATTACAGAACTGTATACAACGGCTCGGGTCTCGCTCTTCAGCCCATGTCCAGCCACGACACGGGCTCGGCTCATTCTAATTTACATCATTCACAATCTCTTCTCCCATTTGGCAATATTGAACTCTTAATCATTACCATTCTATTGTTATCCTTGCCCATCATGATATACTTGGCCTACCGCTATGGTAAAAAAATGGGCCGCAAAGAGACCAACTCACCAAGCCTTGCCCAATTTTATTTTGGAAATGGCACTGTAAAGAAAAACTTAGAGGAGAAGTCGACGTGCAGTGCATCTGATCAAATGAGAGACAAGGAGAATGAAAAGGGACAATCTACCGACAGCTCTCCAGCTCTAAGTGCGACATCTCAACACAATAGCTTCCGAGATGATGCCGTTCAGCTTCCTGAAGCTGAAAAATCTTCAGCTAAGAGAGAAGAAGGTTCAGGACAGTTAATGGTACATGAAGAAACGGAGATCTTTCCAGAATTTACTCTCACATATGAGCCTGAGAATGGAAATGGGGCCCAGAATCAGGCTGCAGCTGAGATATTTGAAGAAAAATTGAAACTTCACACAGCCGACGATCAAATAGAGAAAAAGCATGGCACATTTGGAGTTCGTCTCGAGAAGAAGAATGGTCAATTACACAAAATTGAAACCACCCAAGTGAGGACTGTTTATAGTAATGAAACCCCCGAGCCGGAAGAAAATGCCAAACGTCTAGCTTCTAACTTCTATCAGCAGTCACCTATCTTAAACACACTTGGTCGCATCAGTGGACCAACTCATACAAACTCATTCCCAGGCAAACCTGAAAATTCTGCTGTGCTTCCATATTTGGAGAAGACCCGCAGTGACCCAACAAATTTGGTACAATCTAGACTTGCCCTTCCCTATGCTCAAACCCCAGAGCCTGTAGTTAACAAGCTGGTTGAGGATTTTAAGAAAGATTCTGACGGCAGCAGAGAAAATTTGCAATCGAACTCTGAGGACACTAAACCTGTAAAAAGTAAAGACACAGCACAAAACCTAGACAGATTGAGCAGTATTCAGAAATTAGTAGAGGAATATGACTTACCGGATGAGACCGGGAAATTCAACAAGATCTTCAAGGCCGCCGAACTGATCGGGGAAGGCTCGTTTGGTGAAGTGTATAAGGTATTTTTCTTCTATCCTAAAGTTTATGAAATAGGTTGTTCATAGAGTAGATGGCAAGATCTATGCAGTAAAGAAGGTTAAGCTCAAGTTAGGGAGATTTGAAGATATGCAAAAGGAAAGTAAAGTGTTCAGAGAAGTATTTGCCATGACCGACCTACATCATCCCAATATCGTCAGATACTCGACATGCTGGGTGGAGATAGAACTCTGTGCACCTGACGAGAAAAAAGATAGCTCAAAGCCAGATATGAAAAAGAATTCTAGAGTATTGTCTCTAGAAGATATTTCAGAAAATGAAGATTCTTTCAGCCAAATGAGCAAAAGCAAGACCCAGACCCAAGATGAAGACTATGAGGAGGATGATGAATTAAGTGAGTATACCAAGCAATCAGATTGGGGTTTTGAATTTGACAGAGGCAGTGAGGAACCAACACCTAAGAGTGTCAAAGAAAAACCCACAAGTAAAAAGCACTTGAGACTGAAGAAGAAGAGGTCCACCCTATCTAATTTCGGATTTCAGACTCTTTCTAGGGTAATAAAATAAATTTGTCTCTAATATTTAAATAGAGTATAAGAGAAGATGATGATGAAGAAGACATGTCTTCATCCAGTCAATCAATAAGCATGTTATCTAATTACTCAATGTCAAGAATTGACCCTAAATTCTCAGGTTACAGATTATATCTATACATCCAAGTAATCAATTAACTTTTATTCCTAATATTCTAGATGGAATATTGTCCTGGACTCAGTTTAAGGACATATTTAGATAATCCCAAGCGAGAAATTAGCAGGCCTAAGGTCTTGGCCATGTTCAGGAAGCTATTGGAAGGTGTTAGAGTCATCCATTCAAGAGGCATCTTGCACAGAGACATGAAGTAAATTCCTAATTTCTCCGTGTTAATCTATCATAGGCCTGCCAATATATTCCTGGACGACAATGAGAACGTCAAAATTGGAGACTTTGGATTAGCTTCACTTGAGAATATGGACGAAACTAACGAAGAAAGACCTGCCCATATAAATTTGAAGAAAGCTCACAAGATGAAATCAATGAAGATTGGAACGCCTATGTACACGTCGCCTGAACAAGAGAGCGGGGGACATTACGACCAAAAGACAGATATATATTCTCTCGGATTGATTCTATGCGAAATGTTGGCTTCGTTCGGAACAACTCATGAAAGATATCAGTTCTTAAACAGACTGAGAACCAAACATGAACTTCCCGAAGATTTTATAAGAAAATATCCCAATGAAAGCCAGTTAATCTTAAAAATGACCGAGAAGTCCCCCAACAACAGACCAAGTGCGGAACAGCTGATCTCGGAATTTGACAAGTTGATTGAGGAATTAAATCCACAAGTAGAACAATGATGCCTCTTTGGACAGGCAATACAAACATGCTAAGATTTGTTAGAAGTCTTGAGTATGGGGTAATAAATTCAATATTTAGTAGGACTACTTTAAATCTATGTATTTCTTACACAAATATACTTCTCCACGCATGTAGTACTCACCTGCAGAAAGCAGCATGTTAATATTTATTTAGACTGTCTCTTCTACCAGATCGTAGGAATTTCCTGCTGTCTGCAGTCGAAATATTTTAATTTTGGCTTGGACACATTTTGTGAAGTCTTTAAGATTTGAATCACAACGCCAAAAACGCAAATCTAATTTTATACTTATCAAATTACATGAGTGAAACAGTTTTTATTTATAATTATATATACTAATCCAACTTTATTGAATCATGGGTTGCACAACCTCAACTGTAAGGATTCTTAATTTTTCTCTGACAGGCTAGGACGCCGGTGATGTTCGCAGAATCCCCGGAAACGCTCCCGAAAAGTACCAGGATTTTGAGATATATTAATTGTCACAGGGCAGCTAATCAAGATGAAAACACCACTGTTCAATTAGACGAAGAAGCCATGGCTGAATTCGCTGAGCAAAGACTCGACAAGGAAGGAAACGTCGTCGGCAAGTACGACCGTAGCGAAAAGAGACCTGAGGATCCTGTAAGAAGGCATAGGTTTTTCTAAAATATAGAATGCTTTGTTCGAAGTTGAAGAAGCAGGTGCTGGCGATGAATTTATGGCTGTCAAGCCCTGGTTAGGTGCTATTGTCAAGCCCACTAATCGTAACATTTAATTATAACTTTTTCTGAATAAATTAGCTCCTCCCTTCAACCCTAACCCTCCTGAGAAAAAGTTAGAACTAGAATATGTTTATGGTTACAGATGCATTGATTCCAGAATGAATTTATTCTACTCTTACGAAGGAAAGGCTGTTTATATGACTGCTGCTCTTGGTGTTGTCCTCGATATCAACACAAACACTCAAAAGTTCTTCGGAGGTGGCAGTTCTAAGAATCAAGTTGGCCACAACGATGATATCACCGCTTTGGCTGTTTGCCCCAAGAGAGAACTTGTCGCCACTGGCCAATGTGGTAAGAATCCTATTATATGCATCTGGAGAGCTGACACTTGCGAAAAGGTCGCTCAATTCACTCAAGGAAGAGACACAAGAGCTGTCAAGGCTATTGCCTTCAACAAAGACGGTACTATGATCGCTACTGTTGGTGCTGATAATGACCACTCCGTCTTTGCCTTCAAGATCGATGGTACTAAGCTCGGTCAAGAAAAAGGTGGCCCTGATCCAATCCTCGATGTCTCTTGGCACCCAACCTCAAACCAATTTGCTACTGCTGGACAAAGAGGTGCTGCTTTCTATAGTCTGGAATCTGGACGTCTCACTGGAAACAAAGGATTATTCGGTTCAAACAAAATGGCTGCTCTCTGCTGCGCTGTTTATGGCCCAGATGGAAAACTCTACACTGGTTCTGCTGATGGTCGTATCCTTATCTGGGAAGGAAGAAACTGCACCAAGAGCTTCCAAGTTGCCACCGGTGCCATCAATGCTGTCTGCCCCACTCAAGACAAGATCCTCGTTGGAGGTGGCAAGAGTCTTCTTATCTACGATACTAGCCTCAAGAAGACCGGTGAAATTGCTCTTCAATCCAGCGCAAGAGCTATTGATATTAAGGGAAATGACATCCTTCTTGGTTTGAGAGACGGAACTATTGTTGAATACACCAACGGCACTCAGCCTAGAGTCCTCATGCAAAGTCACTCTGATGGTGAAGCCTGGGGCTTAGATATTGACCCAACCACTGGATACATCCTTACTACCGCTGATGACAATAAAATTATGATCTGGGATCCTGAAACCAGAAAGTGCGTCCAAACTGCTATCGTTAATCAAAAGGCAGGTCCTAAGCAGAAGATTGGAGGTGCCTCAACTTTGAGTACCTTCCCTCCTAATCAATGCTCCAGAGCCGTCTGCATCAACCCCAAGAACGGACATGTCGCCATCGGAACTAACAACGGAGAAGTCCATGTTCACAGTGATATCAAGTCCCTGAAACTTATTAAAGCCTTCCAACCTGCCAAGGAATGGATTGAATGCATGGCCTACTCCCCTGATGGTACTAAGCTCGCTGTTGGCTCTCACGATAACAATATCTACATCTTCGATGTAATAATCTTTGAAATTTGTTAATTTTCTAGGCTCAAAACTACAACCTCGTTGCCAAGTGCACTAGACACAAGTCCTTCGTTACCTCTTTGGATTGGTCTACTGACAGCAGATATATTCAAAGTGTCTGTGGTGCTTACGAATACATTTTCCACGATGCTAGCACTGGTAGCCAACTTACTGGTACTAAAGACATATGAAAAAGCTTATATTTTAGGAGGAGCAAGCCAACTTAAGGATGAGCCTTGGGCAACCTTTACCTGCAAACTAGGATGGCCTGTTCAAGGAGTCTTCCCATCTGGCACTGATGGAAGCCATATCAATGGTGTTGATAGAAGAAAGGCTAAGGATCTTATCGCCACTGGTGATGATTGGGGTCTTGTTAATATCTACAGAAACCCATGCTTGACTGGTGCTAAGCCTAACTCCTACAAGGGTCACTCCGAACATGTTGTTAGAGTCAGATTTGACAAATCTGATACTAGACTTTACTCTATCGGAGGTTATGATAGAACCCTTATGCAATGGAGAGTCACTAAATAAACACACTATGAATAAAGTAAATACATGGATCAGTAAAATTTCATATTCCATGGTTTGTTCTCGTGCATAAAGTCATACTAACGACGAATCTATAGTAACTCAGTTTTTCTGGTTAGGACTAGGTGGGAATAAAAAAGTGATCCTTTTTTTGAGTGTGAAACTGTACATTGTCAATTTGGGATCAAGATGTTTATTTATTCAAAGGGAATTTAAAACTTCATTAATATATAACTTCCGAATGCAAAATCAATTCGGAGCACTTGACTGCATAAAACTTACGTGGCTCCTCGATGACGCCAATCGGAAGCTTAACTTCCTCTCAAAAATAAACAAGGAGGATGACGCATCTTCTGAGTTAGCAGGTTATGAAATTAACAAGCTTCTCACCAAGCAAGTTCAGTTGGAAAATGAATATGCTGAGCTTCTTCAAGTTCGTGCAACCCTTAAGGGAATATCTAATAAACGTAAGCTGGACCAAGTCCAAAAGGAGATCCAGGAAGTGGCTCATCAACTTAAGGAAAGCACAAAGAAACTCGGGCGCTTGTTTAGAGAAAATCCAGATTTAGCTAGTGATGCAAGAGAAATAGACGAGGAAAGAAAGCTTCTGATCTCTAAGCTTGAAGGAGTCACAAGCTATCTTTTGTCTGGGTCCTTTACCAGTTTCCAGACTGAAATGATAAATGAATTGGAGGATCAGGACTCTCTGAGAAAATTGATCATCCAAGAGAAGCAGCTTATCAATGATATAAAGCAGCTTCACTTACAATGGAAGAATGAAAACCAAGAATATCAAAACGAAATAAATGAAAAGCAAGCCAACATCCAAAAACATAAAGAGAAGCTGGTCAAAGCCAAGACAAAGGCTGATATTGAAACAAGATATAGAGAAAAGGAAATCAAGGCCCTAGAAGGTACCCAAAACAGAATGCATAGACAAGTCCTTGAAAAGATCGAAGCTGAAATCAAAAATTATGAAGCCAAGAGGAAGACCGAAGAGGAAGTCTTTGAAAAGGTCTCTGAATTTTTGAAGCAAAAGGAAGCAGAAATCAGACTCAAAGGCGATGAATGGAATGCCAAATATGAAAAAACTAAAGAAGAAAAGGAGCAGCAAATCGAAAAGCTTACTGCAAAGAGAGATAAGCTTGATGAGGAAATTAGAGAACTCAGAGAGAAGATTGAAATCCGTATGGCTATCAAGAAGGAGAATGAAAGAAGAGAAATCGAGGCTGATGAAGAGAAGAGAAGAAAGAGACAAGAGGAAGAAGCCTTGGACGAAGCTGTCAAGAAAATCCAAGACTTCTACCAAGCTTGGAAAGATAGAGGTGGAACCGTTCCCAAAAAGAAGAAGAAAAAGAAGAAGAAGAAGAAGTAATGAGAAACTGTGTATCTATCCTTTTTTGGCTGTATGCATTCATGTAATCTTGTCTTAGATGTCCTGGTTAGATTGAATTAAATACACTGCATACTCCATAAAAAAATACTTTCTCACAAATAACTCATATTTATTAGTCTATTACTCCTCAAATTTTTTAACAGGCTCTATTTCCATCATCTGAATCCTCTTCAAATTCTTGTCAATATTGTTATAATATTTTTTGATTCTCTTGAAGTAGTGTGAGTAATTAGCCCTTCTTTTCTCAAAGAACTCGATAATCTCATTAAAGATAATTCTATATTTTTAATCATTCAACAGGAATTCCTACTTCAGGTAATGATATTCTTCCTCTTTAATTCCTGCCTTAAATTTCAATCTCAAGCAATAACTGCAAAAGTCATCAACAGCGTTAATAGTTAGTCCTAAGATTATCAAATAAGTTGTAGATCGACTACTTGTAATAGTTTCCTCAAAGCTTTGGGGTCTTCTAATCTTCTTCATGGCCTCAAAGAAAGTGAATATCTTCATTGTGGCAGCTTTAGTAAAGATTCTGATGACCTCTTGGATGGTCTCTTCGCTATTAATGCAGGGATTTACAAAGAAATGTGAATGATTGAGAAGGAAACTATACAATAAAGAGATAATTAATCCTATTTACCTCTTGAATTTGTTCTTGATGAAGTTGAAAGTATGTTGGGTTGTCAGCTTTACATTCACGCTGTAGAACATTTTCTCTTCTTCCACTTCAAACCCTGGAGTTATCTCAAAGTTAGAAGTATTGATGATCTTTCCACACCATTTTAGAGAAGCTATTAAATAAAATCAAGTAAGCATTATGCTTTACTCAGAACTTCTTGATCAGAATTCATCTTCAAAATCTTGCCATTCATAAGTCCAACTGGGAAATTAGTTTTGACTTTTTCTTCATTGATCTCAAAATTGTTATCCTTAGCACACTGTAGGAGCCTCTTAATGACAAGGATTGCCTTATTCATGTCGGTAGTGACAAAAAGATAATCATCAGTCAGTCTCATCAGTAAGTTTGCTTCACCAGGAGTCTCCTTTCTCAAAAATCCTAAATATTTTTCTTCAAGGGTGGCATAATAGAATGAAGAGATAATTGCACTAATATTCAGCCCTTGAGGAATACCTCTCTTTTGGACATAGTATTTGTTCTCATAAAGGACTACATGTCTCTCACAAATGTATTTTAAGTGAGTTAGGATCTCTTTTTTAGAAATCAGCTTTCTATGTACCAGATCAAAGAACATGGCAACTCTCCTGTCGAAAGTTTCTTTGAAATAGTCTCGATAATCTGAAAGGTCTTTCAGCTTAATAGCCACAGCCCTTTCCTTGTAATTGAAGAAGGATGCCAAATGAGGAGATTTGTTTGATTTGGGGATTTGATTCTTATTTCTGTAAAGGGCTCCATATTTACAAATCAAGTAGTCTTCATCCTAAAATTAATAAATAATTAGGAAAAGGAAATTTACAAGAAGAGGAGTAGCATAGAGAAATTCTAAGAGCTTTTTAGTATCAATAGAATCATAGCATTTCTTGATATCCATGGTGACGAAGTAGAGTTTTGGGCTTCCTAATGCCTTCCACTGAAAAAGAAACTTTTGATATTTTTGGAAGATCTGAGTGTTATCAAACACTGAAAATCCTAGCTCAACTCCAAGTCTTTCTTTGAGGGATCTCAAGACTACTTGACTGTCTGTAAGAATTTGATTCAGAGTCATTTTCTTTTTTGTTCCTGTCTTCTTGGTTGGCTTTCTGAAGAAGGTCATAATCGGCCTGAACGTATCTTTCTTGGGCAAAATTCTCAATTTGGATACTGGGTACCCTGAGTCTTGGCTGATCATGGCTTGCTGTTCCTTGCTGACAGGAGTAAGATTACGATCCTCAAAGAATCTGATAGCTAGTTTTGAAACAAGCTTCCAAATTGGTTTTCTATAGAATTATTAGGCTGATAATGGTTGTACCTGTAATAGAAAATCTTGTTCAGTTCTCCATGGCGTTCTGTCACATAGAAATTGGCTCTCAGGAAACTGATGAGGAAATCATTGAAGAACCAGATGATAATCTGATTTATATAAATTTGGTTTTGTTGCTGAAGTTTGTGCTTCCATTTTTGACTCCATTTAATCTGTAACCAGGGCACTTCTAGCGGCTATCAGATTTAAGAAAGGTATGTCATAAGTACGTTAAAATCCGCGACTAAATCGGAGATAAGGAACGTCTCAAAACGTTTCATGTAAACAAAGCTTTTCATTTCTAACCAATAAGAGACTTTGCAAACTTGATACTTTGAATAAGAAGTCTATAGTTCTTTTCTCCAAAGAATTCTTGTGGAAAGATTGACTTGACTATGTACTTCATTAACAGAAACACCTGGTCATAAGGAAGATAGTTCTCAAATAATCTATTAAAAATGCCAGCCGCCTCTAACAACTTTACAAAGCATTTGTAATGAGCTACCTTCTTTTGAAGTATTTGTAAAGAAAGTGTTTATCTTGATTACCCCCTTCTTCAATTCTAAATAATCTTCCGGTAAAGGACAATATTTAGCAAAGCAAGCATTGAAATTGAATTTCTTGTAGTTCTTATGGATTTTAGCTAAGATTGGGGTTAATGCTTGCAGACTCTCCTGCTTAGGCATTTTATTAGGAAATGCTTTCTTGCAAAATTCCTCAACAAAGAACAGATCAAAAAGTTTTTTCTTCTCAAATAGATCTTTCAAATTGAATTTGATGTTTCCCTTACTTACGCGACTTGAACAGTCCAGGAGATCTGTTCATATGGCTACAAAAGAATATCAGATTTCTATTCAGTCTTGCATTAAATTCCTTTTTTAGATCCTTAATCTGAGAAGATTTTCTCTCTAGATTATCAATACGAGAAGAAAGTTTTGTTTACCTAAGTATGAGGTTAGCCAATGTTGGGTCACATTTGCTTGTTCTTGATTTTCTCTCTGAATATACAAATCTAGAATTACAGGGCCACTCAGCTGTATATAAAACTGTTTTTCAAAGCGAATAAAGAGCTAATATTCAGAGATATCAATCTATTCTCTTACCATCAAATTGCTGAGAATATACAGCATTAAATGGTCTCCAATTAGGCCTAGCAAATGTTCAAAGGGTTCAGATATCAATGTTTTGTTGGACAAATTAAAGTATTGACATGAGAGAGAGGTCCCTGATAACTTATATCCAAAAACTTGGACATAATTTGTCTTCTTTTGGAGTAGCAGATTTGTTATGTTGTCGTCAAGAATCTTTTTGGACTTATAGAATATAAGAAATGATTACGTGGTACATAGTCTGAGTTTGGCAGCCCTTTAGTTGACATAGCTTGTCGAATTTTATTTCATTAACGGAGCACACAATAACATCCCTACAGAGATCTCTTGATTTTGAGTAAAAGAAAAAGAAAGATATACATAAATGATTGTGTGGGTTGTTCATCCCTGATCTCAAGTTTTTGTAGGAACTCCTCCAACTTCATAACAACCTTGAGGTTGTTGACGATAGATAGAGTAGAATAAATGTCTTCTGCCATTCTGGAGCAAAAAGCGGTTCTTAATTTTAAATCTCTTTGATAAGAGATATTCGAAATTTTATTTCAGATTTGCGCAGATTTAAGTCAACGTATCTTAATTTGGCCGCAGTCCAAATTCCATGTTCTCCACCCAGAGCCATTCTCAAGACTTTGCAATGAATAAATGCATTTTGCCAGAGATTTTCTATTCTTATGCCACAATTTTCATGAAAAATAGATGCTGTATGGCAAAAGGAAATGGAATGATTTTTCAGATCAAGCCATAATATTTGGATTAGGAAGAAGACTATTATGATAAACTAGAAGGAAAAATAGATCTATATTTAGAAATAATATTGCTTAGAAAAATTACTTAACTATAATGGCGTCAAAGATTGAACAAAATGCAGAAGATATAGGGCCTGACAAGGTTATCAAGGTTAATTTGGATGCAGAGGTCCAAAGCCAAAGGAACTATTTTCCTAATTCTTATTCAGAATTAAACAATCGTAAAATAGATATGGATACAGATAAAGAAGAAATTCAGGCCTTGGAACAGAAGATAATATCCGAAGGAGATGAAAGCTCATCTCCAGTCACATTTGACTCAATATTGAACAGGATCGGCCTCGGATTTTATCACTTGAAGGTCTGGATTATCTTTGGATTTCTTGGATGTGCGGATGGATCGGAGTCTATGGTCCTTTCCTTCACAATTCCAATATTCAAAAAGGTGTTTAATCCTGGTTATGGCATAGAGGCAGCTCTGGGGACATGGGTATATATAGGATTCTTTATTGGCTCACTCTTATCAGGATTTGCTTCAGATAAATTTGGAAGAAGGACTCCTGTAATATATTCCACCTTCCTTATGATAGTGTTTTGTTTATTATCAGCATGGCCTCCTTCGATCACCGTTTTCATAATTTATAGAACAATATTTGGAATGATTGATGGATTCTTTTCCCCATTAGCTTATACTTATATGGCAGAAGTTACACCCGCAAAAAATAGAGGAAAATACATGGCTATGCTGGCAATAAATTACTCATTCGGAGAGATTATAGCCTGCTTGATTGCCATTATAACACTTGACGATCTAAGTTCTGGCAATTGGCATGCATTACTAGCTTGGGCTACATTCCCCGCTATCTTGGCGTTTCTATCAGCAACATTTTTCCTAAGAGAATCTCCTAGATATCAAATGGTAAATGGAAAGTACGAACAGGGAATCAAGAATCTAAATCTAATATACAAGGATAATAAAAAGACAGATCAGCCTCTCATGACTGAGAGCGAAAAAGAGGAGTTAATTCAGAGCTATGAAGAAACCAAACGAAAATCACAAGAGAAAGAAGATGAAACTCAAGTAGCTACTATAAACGACCTATTTGCAGGGAAATATGCCAAAATAACAATCCCAGTCTGGTTTAATTGGTTTACTAACTCTTTGACTTTCTATGGAATCACGTACATCCTTCCCACAGTTTTGGATGAGCTTAACCAAGGGAATAATAACAATAACAATGATGATGATTTCACAGTAAGTAGTGTTATATGGTCTGCGATAGGAGAGCTTCCAACTACCTTCATCGTAGCAGCTATAGTAGATCTTAAAGGCTTTGGGCGTAAGAATTCCATGGCTTATAGCTTCTTATTAGGAGCTGCAACTTGTTTGTTGGCTTCAATTCAATGTCCACCAGGACTAGTCTTTTGGATCTCCATATCCAAATTCTTTTTCAATCTAGCTTGGACTTTGAACTTCCAATTCACAAGTGAGCTATATCCAACTAAAATTAGAGGAAAAGGAATTGGACTTGCATCATCATTTGGAAGAATTGGTAGTATAATAATGCCGACAATTTGCACGGCTTTAAATGCAATAGGCCCCTTAGTTCCATTTGCTATGTTTGGTATAACTGCAGCCATTTCTGGTGTTCTTACACTTATGATGCCTTATGATACGGCTGATTTACAGATTGATGTTTTAGATATGAATTTTTAATGCATTGTACCTAATTTTCTTGAAGTGTATTTTTGAGATTAATATGCCCAAATGATTTCGAAGAGCAAGAAGGAGTTAATCTTAGTTTGTAATCTATTTTGACAACTCAAAGTTCTAGCACACAACTTTACATCTTGCCTTTCAAGCAAGAATAAATAAACAGTTAAATATGAATCTAAATTACTAGGCTACAGATAAAAATAGACAGCCATTTTTTTATGAGTGTGCAATCTTTATAAAAGTTAGTTCTTTACTCGAATTTCAACATAGAAGCACTCATGAGAGCAATAACCTTCTCCCTATGAAGTTCCATTACAATATTAACTTTCTTTGCAGATTTGGAGTCATCCCCCAAATACTCATCATGGTGCTTATTGACATCTTCCCAATGTGCAACCAGACCTCCTCTGGTATACTTTCCCCTAGTGTCGACAGTGGCCCGGACAGTAACCATCTTCTTAATAACACTTTCATCTAGGGCAACACACATAGTCACAGCATCATAAATAGCGTCAACATATTCTAAAATTTCAACAAAAAAAAAATTTATATTCTTACTGTTTTCATCATTTCTGTCGATGCAAATAACTCTGCTGATTTCTCTCCAGAACTTTCCAACCTTTGTAGGAATAGACCTGAATTCAATAGTTTCTTCTAGTGTGTGAGCACCGGTTGTGGCAGTTTCAGTGGGAACAATAGTGACATTATCAAAATCTCTGATAACTCTATAAGCGGCATCAGGATCTCTGTCAAAGTTGAATTCAGTGCTCATCATTGTGAATCCTCTCCCATAGACAGTTCCACCCATGATGAGAAGCTTATCAACTCTATCCTTCAATGTTTTGTCTAATGCGATAGCAATGGCAACAGTGGTTAATGGTGCCAGTGCTATCACAATAAACTTTTGATTTTTAGCCTTGGCTTCCTTGCTAGCTCTAATCATAGCAAGAGATCCATTTTCTTCCTTGATACAATCAGTGTATCCCTTTAAATGCTGATATTCTATAGAATCACCCAAGGCATCCTTGCCGAAAAAGCCATCTGACTCAGGGGTGAAGTGCTCACTGAGAGGTTGAGATGAGCCCTTATAGATAGGGATCTTTCTGTCAATGACTTCGAGAATTTTTGCACAATTTTTAGTGGCATGCTCGAGATAGGTATTTCCAAATGTACATGAAAGCCCGACGACATTTTTACCATATGCACATGCCATAATAATTGCAAGAGCGTCATCCACACCAGGATCGCAATCAATCCACCAGGCTTCTGTGTGTTCTGTCATTTTTTATCTTTGTCTTGGGACTTAATATATAAATAATTTTGTTAGTATTAACTTTTACAAAGAAAACAGTTCCAATTGGAATTATAGTAAAAATAACTAAAACAGATCCAAGAACTAAAATAAGAGTTTGCAAAGCCTTAATTGTTTCAGGTGCTCGCTCGGCTTAACGGTTTTATTTGTGATTATTTTAAGTATACTATATACTAGAAAACAAATAAACCTATCCATTGTCCTATTTTACTTTATCAAATAAATTCGAAACATTCTGGTCATTATGTGCCATTTTTCTGATGAAGGCCAAATTTATATATTTTTCTGAGCTAACAAGAAAGCGACCGAAAAAAATTCTAATTTTAGATATCTAAGGAATTTGTTGATGAGTAATTTATCATTCAAGCTAAAGTTTGAGACTACCATACATAGGATAGGATAGTAACAAATTTTGAACTTCCCAAACTTATTGATTACCGGCCGAGCTGCCCAGTACTTCGTAATAATTTTTTGAAGGATTAGTCTATAATAAAAATATCGATAGGCAAAATAGACATTTTGGGGAATTTCGATAAAGTATAATCACAATCAAACTTAGATTATAATGTCTTCCAATAGTCTTCAAGGTGTTTAATCATGACATCAGCATAATGCTGTCTCACTTTTGGATCAACTATAGCTCCTAACACAACGAACGATTCCAAATCTAGATCATTGAAGGAATCAGTAGGAAGAATAGTGACAGCAGCTTTTTGGAAAGATTTAGCATAAGCGTCAAGAGTGCTGATCCAGTCCTTTTGAGTCCCTTTAATATACCAGAAGACCGCTACAGGTATTCTTCTATCTTCATACTGGAAATCATACAATGAAATTCGTAGATCGCTTTGAGGAAGAGTACCAATGAAGTTCAAATAGGTTGCAGCCTTCTCTCCTACTTTGTCCAAAGTCACAGTGCCATCTTTAGCCACTTTAGTAGAAACATACTTGTGAGCATGATTCTTGGTTAAATCATCAAACTTTTCAGAGATATGTGGGTCAAAATGATCTGTAGGTAAGCTAATATGAAGCCCTTGAGATGAGGCATTATTAGCTTTAGTGAAATATCTAGCTGGACCCATTTCAAAATCATTATGCCAGCTTGGATTTCCATACCAATCATCATTTTCATAATAATGAATTCTAAATACATGATGGTTTCTCTGCATGGCATTTTCGAGAACAAGGTCTGTGATATTAGTTGTTGCAACAACCCCGATTTCAGGATCCTTATAATTCAGGCTCTTAAGATCTTGCCCTCCGAGATAAGCATCCTTGATAGCCTTTGAGGTACTGTTAGAGAGATATAGGGTCATAAAAAGTCTTTCAATATGCTCAACCTTGATCCAAACAAGGCCGATACCATGATTAATCTTCTTCATTTCATTGTAGAAGTCATCATAATTTTTCTTAATATCAGCCTTTGCATAAACATAGATAAGATCAGGCTTAGTTTCGTTCACTCTCAAGATAAGATACTTATTTTGATGTCCGCTTACAAAGTCCATAATTTCATCAAACATTTGATCATAGTAATCAGTTTGAGTATGAATAGAGGTATATTGATTAATAGCTGGAGCAGCTGTCAAAAAGTTTACCAATTTAATATTCTTAAAGTCTCCAGGATATTGTTGAATGTAAGGTCTTTGATAAGCAGCTTTTGAAAGCATAAAAAGACTGGCCACAAGAAGCATCAAGCCGAGGAAAAGCCATTCCCTGGGATTCTTAATTTCTTTTGTTTCCACCCTTTGGGACCAGAAATAATACAATCCAACTAAGACAAGTCCATTTGCTAAAATTGACAAAAGTCCCAAATTGGTGATAATTAAATATTCATTAGAATATAATTGTCCTAGCAAGCCTGCACAGGCAGTGTTGAGACATTGCATATTCTCTTCGTTCATGCTGAGAGTATCTTCCCAATTAACAGCTTTCAAGCTATTAGGGCAACTTGTTGTAGCAAGGTATTTACTTGGACAGCCTATTTTGATCAATTCTTTTTGGTTGACATAGCTCATGATGTTGGTCCATTGGATGCTATTACTAGTGTCCTTGTAGAAATTGTAGACTTGCTTTGTGCTTCTTTCAGCTTTCCCGGTCAGATACATATTTCCGAGCAATGTAAAAGTCAAGAAAACACAAAGGATGAAGCAGCCAGCTTTTGATTTAGTATAGTTGGTAACCCAAACAAAGAACGAAAAGATACTAGTCATGATTGCAATAGTAAGCTGTATTTTGAGAATCCATTCAGGGAATAACTTAGCCAAGTATTCATTATCATCATAAACGATAGCATGGCCTAGCATCCAGGTTAGTCCCAAAGAAAATGAGAGCAATAACAGATTAGAAATAGAGACAAGCTTGGACATAGTAGAATCATCTGATTTTACATATTTGAAGGAAATATCTGCAGCTGAAGCATAATAGATCATGAAAGCAACCTGAATCAAGGCATAAATATTGTAGTATAAGTTCATTTTTCTTTCAGCTTCCATTAGTGTTTGAGCACCAAAATTTGATTCCCAAAGGGCAGAGCTTGAATTAACAGCAACTAAGTACTCATTGGTATATTCTCTTTGCATGTATTGATTGAGCAATAAAACAACACTAGCTGCGCTTTCAAGAAGTGAGGTAATAAAGACGAAAGATGAACCGAAAGGTCCTTCATTCTCATCTTTATTGGCCCGGAAAATTTCTTTCTCAGCTTGGGCCCTTCTGCCAGCCCATCTTAAGATACTGAATGCAAGGACTACGGAAATGATTCCATTAATTGCTAGGGTTGTTGGGAATGATCCTGTACTATAACCTTTAGATATAATTCCATAGAATATTTGATAGAGAGCTAAGGGTAGCATAATATATGACGCCTTTTTCAATTTAGAAAGAGGAACATATTTTTCGCTGGTATAGTGGAAATCCGAACCAATGTCGACTGAGTTTGGCTTAACCTGTGGGAGTTCTTTAGTTTCTTCCATTTTTATCGTTGTAATTAAATTGTTATTTGAATTCTATCTCAAAAAGAAAACAAAAGAAAGTCGTTTTAAAGGTTTAAATTGAGGAGTAGGACTGGAGAGGGAGGATGCCCACATCTAATCATATAAAATTCTGAATAAAAAATATTTTAGTCTATAGTAATTCTTAGAATATAAGAAGTAGTCTCTCAAAGTTTTGTACTGAAATTGCGAAAGAAAGAGGTTGGGCTGGTTGTCTTATTCAAAAATAATACGAGCTAAAGATCGTAGAATTTAAGCTACGGGAATAATACATCAAACGAATAATAAAGTCCAGACCAAATCAACGAAAAGGAAAGATACTCCCCACAGATATACTCTTATCTGATTGAGTAGTTTGGTCTAGTTCGAAATTTTTTAATTGTTATTATCTGGGAGAAAAGCGTTTGATTTGTCACCCTTCATTTCATCAATGCAAGTGCTCAAAAGAGGACCTCCACAGAAAGCCATGGCAACGCAATAAATAATGAACTAGAAATTATAACAAAATTCAAGAGTAAGGTACCCAGTAAATGGAGCACAAAATGATCTTCTTTCTCAAATTTTCACACTTTTTCTTCTGATGTAATCTGTGAGCCTAATGGATTGGAAATTTTCAATGAGACTATTACTCTGTTATGAAGAGAAGTGGCTTCACTCTTCATTTGTCTGGTAGTATTGACCAAAATTTCAATCTTTTCTCCTCTTTCGTTAATGCTATCTGGACAGTAAGACTAGAATAATCTTTTTCTGTACCAAGATTTTCCCTCATCAAGTTGTCAGTGTCCTTTAAAGTTGCAACCAAAGACTTGATCTTGGTATCTGATTCATTAGCCTCACTATAAAATCTCTAACTAATTAAAAGATAACTCATCCCATTACCATCTTCTGCTTCATGGCAACTTCAAGCTTTGAGTTTAAGCCATAAGCAATGGTTGTTTCTCTATCAATGCTAGGCAAGGTATTAAATTGATCTCTGATGTCCTTAAGGTAGGAAAGGCACTTCAGCTTAGAGAATCCAGTCTTAGCCAAGCAGAGATATGTGAATGGTGGTTCATTAAGGAGATAATAGGTGTATCTAGGCATTTATAGGACAATAAAGGCGGATTACTCTTGATTAGCAAAAGATCTGAAGCCAGAACCAGCTTTATTGTTTTTAAGGACCTTGAGGGTAACTTGAGGATAGTTTCCTGAGGAAGCGTCAGCCTCAGCGATGATGGTGTCGTTATTTCTGGCGATTAATGAGTAAAAGATGGACATCCTATAAATTTTATTGTATCAAATCTCGTATGATTAATTTATAATGTTATTTGAAAATTTCATTGTCAGCTAAATATATCAGAAAGATGGGACTACTGTATCAGAATTCAGAACTCATTGTTGACATATCCAGAACAAAAACGAATAATTTAATACAGATTTGGTTACATTTTCACTTTTATAAGAGTCTCTAACAAGATTTAGAGTATGGGAGAGCATCTTCTTTTTTTAAGCCTTTCTTATTAAAGTCTCACAGTCTGTTGATTAACTGTCTCTTCTCATGACAAGTATTTTTATATTATGTCTCTACATATTTTGATACTTTACTGAATGAGAATTGCAAAGGAAAACTGTTAGTCCAATCGATTCTCTAGGTTTAAAATTATACTATTCATTCATATACGGCTTTGCGCGAAGGTTCATAATGAATTTAATCGAGAGTTTAGACCCAAATTTTAGTCCCATCAAATTTGACTAACAAACTCTCAGCACAGTACCTATCAAGATGCAATTGTCCCATAACCAGACTCATCGAAACTAAACATGAAGTAAGAGTATGCCGATCCCTCAAGGGCATAATATTTCTAGATCTAGATTTATTTTTTTGTGAAAACGAACATTAGATTTTTTTCTGAAAGTTTGACTTGATAATTTTTTTCAGTGAAACTTTTCTCTGTCTTGTCTCCAAGTGAGAACTTTCTAACCCTGATCAGCAACAAAGCTTTTTGATTCATTTACAAATGCATCTTAATATTGCATCATTCATGTTGTTCCAAAAAATAAGCTATATCTCGCTAAGAATTTAAGTGTGTTTTATCTTTTTGAAGAATAATAATCTAAGAGGATTGAAAGTCTATATGCATACGAGTGATTTTCCAGATTATACGGACTCAAAAGTTGAATAGTTTATAGTTAAGTAATTTAGTTCTCATTCCAACAATACAAAATGAATCATAAATAATTCGAAAATACTGGTTGTGATAAATCATTCGATGAAAATTTCTATAAATCGAGATTCCTACAACACTTTTTATAATAATTATTTATTAAGAACACTATGACCTTAAGCGTACAGATCGCAAGCATTCTTCCAGCCCTTCCAGTCCATAACGCTCCTATTAGAGCTCTCGGCGAACCTAGCCAAGTTACTGTGAGCAATAATTTGGATTCGTCACTTTTTGAAAATTTCTTTTCAGAAGATGACCTAAACTCTTTGCGAATACTTATTAATATTCAAGCATTATCCAAAGGAAGAATGCCTTGCAACAATACTATGACGAAGGATTTAATATTGGACTGCTGTATTGATTTTTTGTCTTTGAACAAAATCAAGCTCCATATTATTTATCAAGACAAAATTGAAGGTGAAGTCAGAGTTAAAGGAGTAAAAGATATCGAGCTTCTCAGAAACTTTTTGAAGAAGTTGGTGCTAATACTTGCCTCTTTTCCCACAAAATTCCTCAAGTCTCTCCAAATTGAATGCTTTACAGTTTGTGAGGATATTTTTATACAAGGTGATAAACTACCGCTGAAAATTAAAGAAGCCTTCAATAGAGGCTTCTTTGTGTTAAAAGAGCATTATCAGAATCAGTTTGATATAGAACACCATATTTACAAGATAATATTTTACCAGACTATTAGAAAACTCCCACAAATTATATATGATTGGAGGAATATTGACTCAGAAAAAACTGACAATTGGAATGGATTTCCTATTAAGAAAGAAGACGCAGAACAATTTTATTGTTTTGTGAAAGAAGTAGGACCTATGGATGATATCTCACTATTAAAAAGAGAAAAACTCAAGAATGCATTGAGTACACTGGCATAAGTTATATACTTTACTTATAACAAACTATCCACTATTTTTTACTCTATCCTTGCATCTAGCAGGGACTAGATGCTGACAAGATTTTCCCTAAGACTATTGTCAATATAATTTTATTTATCGTATTCAAACTTTTATTGATCAGTACTACATTTCCATCTATTCTAATTAACAATCATATGATCTATAATATAAAGTCCATGAAGTCTTCTACCAGTAATCGATCCTTTAGCTAGATTATTTCAATATTTTCAATGAAACAAAGACCACTTAAAATTACTGGGACCATCTTTGGAATTTAGATAGAAAAAGATATGCCATTAATGCATGTATCGATTTATGATATAATTATACAATCATAATAATTGAAAAAAAGAAAGTTGCCTACTTCTTTCCTTTTTTGGAAGGTGATTTTCTCTTATCGTTCCATAACTTATAGTGATCATCGTCAATTTTCTGGACAGTAATGACAATCTTTGGCTCTTCAGGATTTTCATTTTCTATAACTAACCTCTTCTCAATGGCACTTTTTAAGTTCTCCAAGTGAATAATCTTCTCCAAGGTTGCGAATTTTTCTGATTCAATCTATTATATTAAGTTGCATTATTCTGGATATTACTTCTTCAAGAGAGAAGATTTCAGTTAGACCTCCAGTACGAGGTCTGGGAAGCTTGATACTTTTCACATACTCAGGTGACAGGCCATATCTTTCGCTTTAATTTTGTGAATAAAAGAATTACTTTATTCTGTTCTCTTCGATCTTTCTTCTTCTTTCTTCTTTATTTGGATTATCACCTTCATTAATAATACAGTTATTCTTTCTTTTCGCGCCCTATTTGAGATGAGGACCCAGAAATTGAAGATATACTTTTTTCTTCATGTTGTCTTGGAAAATTCTTTCGAGATCAACATGGAGACCCATAAACTCTAACCGATTAATTTTATGGTATTTATTTGAGAATTACCTCCGAGAGATTGCTGCCCAATAAGTCTCTGTGTTTGCATGTAAATCTGTCCAATACTCTTTCCTGGAAGGCATTTTGATCTAATTGATAAGACCTTGTCAGGCTCCGATATTACTCAATAATTTTCTTCCATTTTCCAATTCCAAACTTTTGGAGAGCTTTTTTCAAAATATTGACCTCACCATCAGCCCAGCCTTTGCATTATTGATTGACAACATCTTTCGATACCTGGAGACAGGGTATAATTCCACAAACTGTTACTTTCGTAGTGAGTAATTTGTCTCTGTTTTTGAGGCTTCATTAAAATATATTTCTATCTTATTTTATTGATTTAGTTAAGAACTGAAAATTTGGCGGAATGCTCCAAATCATAACGAATATTCTTGTCCTTGAAAACCATCAAAGCTACCAAATTCCTAATTTTCTAAATAACCTTTTGATGGTATTTGATCACTAATTTGTTGACAATGAAAAACAATCAGAAATTTCTCCTTGGTTAATTATCTTTCATTTTCTAGAAAGAGACTTCTAGGTGATTCAAATCGAAAAGTAAAATATGTTTACAATATCTGTTTTCACAACTATTAGATTCTGACCTTGTAAAAGTCTATGTTTGGCCAATCACTCCAAATCCGAATATATTGAAAGATTCATTTTCATAAGATATATTTTAACTTTAGGAAAGACTCCTCACGTGATGCCGCAAATGACATCATTGTTGTCTGATGTATATCCTTATAATTTTTGGACTTAAAAGAAATATAATTTATTTCATAAGTCTCACTAAGATATTTTCAAGATGCAACGTTATCAAGGCAAAGTTATTTTAATTACTGCTTCTGCCACCGGTATTGGTCTTGGAATTGCTGAACGTATGGCTAAGGAGGGTGGAATTGTTTTGATCAATTCCAGAAAAGAATCCAATGTTAATGCTGCAGTTGAGAAAATTAACTCTCAAGGTGGTAAGGCCTACGCTTTTGTTGGAAACATGACTGACAAGAAAGCTAGAGAGCAAATCGTCCAGAGAATTGAAAAAGAGTTCGGCAGACTTGACGTTCTTGTCCTTAATCATGCTACATCCCTTCATTTCGGCTCAACCTTGGACACCCAAGAATCCATGATGGATAAAATGTATGAAACTAATTTCAAGAGCTTTATTTTGCTCATCAAGGAGACATACCATCTTCTTCAAAAGGCTAAGGGAAATATTTTAATCAATGCTTCTTATGCAGGATACACTCCTGACCAAACTATTGGGGTCTACAGTATCCTCAAGACTTCTCTCATTGGAGCGGTCAAGCTTTTCTCTAAAGAATTCCAATTTGATGGGATTAGAGTTAATGGGGTTGCCCCAGGACTTATCAAAACCAAACTTAGTGCGACCTTCTGGAAGGATAAGGCAAATGAAGAGTTGGCCAAGACTAATTTAAAAATTGACAGACTTGGAGAGCCTGATGATATTGCTGGAGTTGCTGCATTTTTATGCAGTGATGATGCTAAGTATGTTACTGGAGAGACTATTATTGTTATGGGAACTGCTTCTCCTCGTCTCTAAATCTTCGTAGAAGTGTAGTTTCATATTTAATATATTAAGATTTCGTATGAAGCTTTTTTCATACATCATACTTAATTTTTTCTCTGATTCCCGATGCCGAGGATCTGACAAAGGAGGTGATTATCATCTCGTTCATCCATATTTCTTACATAAAGAGCTTCCCTCTTGTCAAGATATGCGAGCCTTATCTTTTTAGAAATTTAATTCAAATTTCTCAGCAAAATGAAATCCCAATCTACAGTCAAGAAGGTATTTGCTGTTTTTCCCTTTATCTGACTCAATCTAGGAAGACATCGAGATCTCCAGGGAAGATCAAACTCTTATCAATAACTTCAGCAAGATGAACTTGAAGTTCCACGAGTTAAACAATGATTATAGAGCAAAGAAGGAACAAATAGATGCCATCGATGATGCTTTGACTGAAATAGAATTAGTCGATGACGAAAATGACATCAGGTATAGTTATTCCTTTCCAGAGCCTAATTTTGATTAGACTTAAGTTCGGAGACTGTTTCATTAGAGTTGATGCTGACTTTGCAAAAGATCATCTCGAAAAAACTGCCAAGGAACTTAAGGAAGAAACTGAAGGACTTAAATTGGCTGTGGATGATACACAAAAGAGAATGAATAAGTTAAAGAGCACCTTATATAGTAAATTTGGTAATTCTATACAGCTGGAAGAAGATTAATGATATGCTTGTATTTTGAACGAGCTTGACATAACACTAATTTATCACACTAAAATACTGTCAACAGACATAGAATTGAGTACAAAATAACTTATGGAAGAGTTGTGAGCTTGTTCTCCTCATAGTATTTCCACAAGCAAGTTCTAATAGGTTGGATGAGCTCTCCAATTTTTTGAATGTTAGCATAGACAACATCTTCAGTCCAGTTCTCTCCGAATAATCCTGTAAAGAGCTTCTTTCTATTAGGGGCAGCCAACATAGCTACCTTAGCAGCAGCTCTGACAGGGAAAGGGTGATGAGGGCCCAAAGCTTCATCATAAGCAGACTTGCAACAGGTAGATACATTAGCCTCTCTGTCAGAGTTCAAGTTTCTCAATAAGGCTGCCACAAAATCGAAGAACCACATGAGTCTGAGGATGGTTCTGGTAGCTAGGGATGTTACATTTAATACTTAGACAAATTACTGGCTTCGTAATCCTTCCAAAGTTTGTAGTCAGGGGCTTCCTTCTTGTTATTCTCACCATTACATCTTTGGAGTTTTAACTCACCCTCATGCTTGGTGAAGGAAATCAACCCTCCTTTAACGTCAGGGAAAGTTTTATAGTTTCTTTTAATAATGGCAACCTTACTTGTAATATCTATCATATTTAGTACCAAGTTGCAAAAAGATTACCTTGGAAAGCGATGGACATAGCTGAACCCATGATGTTGAAGATTCTAACGAATTCAAGCATGGCTTCGCAAAAAGGTTTGGGATCAGGATCAGGAAGACTTTGAATAACGGCTTCTAGGTTCTTAACAAGGTTTTCGTAGCTGAAGGATTGCTTCTTCAAGTTCTCTTCATTGTGCATATCACTGTCTTCCATTTTTGCAAAGAATTTAATAAAACTATATAGAAATTTATTAGTTTTTGCAACTAGGTGTTTTCATATACATCAGGATTTAAATTATCGATATGAACAAGAGTAGAAATATCTCCTTCTCAATTGGTGATGCCAGACAATATCAAGAACCTGAACCATTCAATCCTAAAGATTACGCTATGCCAGGAGCTTCCGAAAGAGACATTCTTGTCTTCAAGGAAATTTTCGATATCTTAGATATTGATAATAACAATCTACTGACACCTATGGAGATAAGAAATGCAATGATCCAAGTTGGATACAATGTCAAGAAGCAAACAATTTATCAGTTGTTATCAGATTTGGATGTGGATGAATCAGGGTATATAGATTTTTATGAGTTTGTCAAATTGATGACAATGAAGCCAGGAGAAAATGACACAGTGGAAGATATCACTAAGGTCTTTTATGAGTATGATATCGACAAAAAAGGGTACATTACAATTCAGGACTTAAGAAGAGTTGTTGCTGATATGAGAGAAAATATATCAGAGGAAGATCTCCAGGAAATGATTGTTTCAGTTGATCCTAATGGAGATGGGAAAATTAGTTTGCAGGCCTGGATTGATTTTATGAGAAAACCTCAAAGTTAAGAAAAAGTAAATACTTTTCAATATGTTATATACATACCTTACTGTACTATATGGATATTTCTTTATGAGTGTACATTTCTGTAATATAAGGAGAAAGAAGTATGTTTTCTTCAGGGAGTGTTTGAATTTTTCGCATTTGAATTAAACGTTTGAGGATTACAGTGTTTAAATTTCAAATCCGAATTTAAATATTGACTTATGGCAAACTATTCTCTTCGAGTCTTCAATGTCTATCGCAAACAAGATGAGATTCTCTTGATTGATCACAATAACATATTACACATTTACGCAATGGTAATTTTATCTAAAAATCCTTCTTATCTCTTAGAATAAGGTGCTCAAAGGATCATTCCAGCTTTGCGATCAAGTCACATCCAAAATTACCGGCGACTTAGAGTTAGAAATCCGCTCCGAGTTCCCTGCCTTCATGACAGTTCGTTACCAATTTGATTCTATTGACATATTGAATGATTTTGTGATGAGGATGAAAAAGAGCATTAAAACACACCACAGACTTATGCAAAGTACTCTCACTGAGATTGCAATTAAGAGAATTCTTTGCACAAAATACAACTTTAAAAACTCTAAGCTGACCAAGAAACATTTCTGGTTCTCCCCTGATCTTAACGAGATTAGATGGGCTTCCAGCAAAAATGCCAAGAAGTATAGCAAAGTAGATATCAATGAGATCAAAGATATCAAGCTTGGCCCCAATACCAAAAATTTCAAGAAGGTTCTTGATAAATATGGTGCCAAGAATATCCCTTACCATCTATGCTTCTCCATCTGCACCAACAAAAAGACCATTGATCTCCAGGCAGGAAATGAAGCAGAGTTCAAGTTGCTAATTCAAGGCATAATGTACGTTATCAGGACAAAGTGTGCCAAAATTCCAGGCTACATTCCAATGAATAAATTACCATTTGTCAGCTTTAGATTAAAGATGACTAAATCTGCTCATCTTGTAGGCTACACCTTCTTGGCATACCTCAAGATTAAGTTATTCAAAATTGCTCACGAGCAATTCTCCCTCAGCAGCTCCAAATTACAAAAAGTCCCCATCTTGAATATTGATTCTTCGAGAACCAACGCTGATAGATCTAAGAGAATTTTCATTCATCACAAGAGAAACTCTACTCTTTCCAATTACCAAAATTCATTTGAAGACCAGTATAACCAATATTTTAACCCCAATCCTTCTCAGTTGTTCACTGACAGAAGGGGAACTAACATAGATTACTCAAGAAACAACTCATCTGGAGGATCCAGCGCCTCAATTCAATACCCTCTTTCCCACAGAATGGACTCAGTCAACTATTCTACCGTTCTAAATCAATCCCAACACAGATCCAGCCATCCCAATATTCTGACTTCAAACATGACAGTTCCTGAAAGAGACAGTTCTTTGAAAAGAAACAACCATAGCTACAGTATTCCTAATAGAAGAAGCGACTTCACAATCTATGGAAGTTATCAAAACCCTGCTGAAATGTCTGATTTAAATATCAGAAGACTTACTTCCCCCACTGCAAGTGGCATCCCTAGGTCAGGGTCTGGCCTACAACTTTACTATAATATGGATGGAAGCAAAGACTATTCCTCAGTCCTTAATCAACAATACGAACAATCTCCTTATGGAACCAAACTTTTGCCTGAAAATCTTGCCATCGATGTAACTAAGATTAATTCTCCTCAGCACAATATCTCTGCCCTCCATAACTATTCCAACAGGTCTGAAGACTTTAACGCAGTTCTTAACAAGCTTAGTTCCACCAAAATTCACGGAACCCCAGAAAACCTATATGATGAATTCGATGATAAAGAAAATATCTCTCCTAACAACACAATCACTGAAAAGAAAATGAAGCAAGTCAGGCCAATGGTTACTAAGCTTAACCTCAAGAATGTCCTCAGGGATAGAACTAATCTACCTGAGCATCTCGAGTACAATGACAAGGAATACTTCAACTCAATTCAAACTGTCAAGCCCAACAAAATGCCCTCCAGCACTCGTGAAAATTCTCTCACTAAGCCTATCAACATTGTTGGACCTAACTCAACTAGAGAAGGTACCCCTTCGGAAGCCCAGCTCAATCAAACAAAATCTAAATACCAAAAGCCTCATGATAAGTCCTTCACTATCACTGAAAAATCTGAAAAGTCTCTTCTTGATGAGAGCTCCCAATCAATGAACAAAAATCAGAAGAGAAAAGTAAAGCTTACTATTGATAAAAATGCCCTCAAAGCTAAGTTTATTGAGGCTTTGCAAAACTCTCAGACTCCACAGAATAACCAAAACAGCTCTAATTTAATCAATCAAAGTTTTGCTTATGAAAATATTCCTGCTAATTTGAGCATCGATGTCTCCAAAATTGACTTCAACTTCGACTTAGTTAATAAATCAAGAATCAGTCAAAATGATGAGAAGGATCAACATACTAGCCGCTTCAGAAATGAGCTTTCTATTGCCTCCTCTAACAAGAAGAACAGACATTATCACGAGGACTTGCACAAGGATAATAGAATTGTTGAAAATAAAGAAGAAAATGAAGAAAAAACTAGCAGAAATAACACCCTAGACCTCACACAAACTGAAGCTCAAGAAGAAAATAAGCCCAGAGGCACCTCTGAAAGAAAGAAAACAAAGAAAGTGAATCTCACTTTGGATACTGAAGCCATCAATTTAGAAAGTGAAATCTCCAGTCTTAAGGAACAAGTTAATGACTTAACAAGAGAAAGAGATTTATTACGAGAAAATTGTAGCCAATGGGAAGCTGAATACAATAGATTCAAGCAGCAATACTCAGAAGAAATCCAAATCAAAAGCGATACCATCGATGATCTCTATAATCGCCTTAAAGCAGTAGAGGCTGAAAGAGACGAAATGAAGAACAAGTTAACTCAAACTGAAGAAAGAGTTACGTTCCTAGAGAAAAAGGAATCAGAGTTGATCTCTAAGGCTGAAGCAAGCGAGCAGAGACTTCATGAAGAGCTTGCTAAAGCAAAGGTAGAAATGACTTGCATGAAGAGATCATATCAGACTCTTATGGAACAATTTGAAAAGGGTCAGAAGGAGAATCTCTATTTGAGAAATGAAAATCACAGACAAAGAGAATTATACAATAAACTTCAAGAGCAAAAGCAAGCTTTGGAAAAGAAAATTACTCCTAAAGTTACTCTTGATTTGTCCAACTTGAACAAAGTTAAAACTTTGTCTAACGAAAATAAACAACTTAAACAGGTACTTAGACATAAATTTTTCATAATTTTCTTAGGATTTCGAAAATGAAAAGAAGCTAAGAATGACTTTAGAGTCTGAAAATAAAGCTTTGAAGGAAAGCCAAACTTCAATGAAGAAGAATTTCACACAAAAGATAAAGCAAATGGCTGAAATGATTCAGTCACTGAGAGTCAACGCTAACGAAATTAAGATCGAGAACGATGAGAACTTTAGGAGCTTCCAAGAAGTTTGGCCTCATTTGCTTAATATCTTTGAATATTTGGGTATAAATGATTGGTGACATTTTGTTTATAATTTTAGGAAATAAAAATGCTGTTCTTGAATCTCAATTACAGGCACTGGGGAGAGAAAATGAAAGACTCAAGAGTCAAGTAAGACAACCTCTTGCTAATATTTCAAACATTATTAAGAACAAATAAAAAATTCTTGTGTACTATTCAGTGTATTTGTAGTTAAAATAGTTGATGCTTTGTATCAAAAGTACAGCGGCTATTTATTTGTGTATTTACATGTCTCATATCTATTTCAGGTAACTTTACACTCACCCATTGATTCTATCTCTCAATCCAGGTTTGATTTTCATAAGGAAAGGGATCAAATTTTGAATAAATTTTAAATTAACAGCAATATGGAAACAGATTTGTATTCTTTCAAAATTGTCATCCATAGGCTTCTTCTTGAGAGGAATCTGTTTAGAAAAAGTTATACAGCAATCGAAAATCCTTCCTTTTCCATTAGGCTTTTTGATTATCCTTCTTTCATTATTTACAGTAAGCCAAAATAATGCTAATTTATCCTTCAAGGCAATAGAAGAATTACTCCAGAAGATCTACAAAGTCAAGAATTCATAAAAATTGGCACTGGAAAATCTACTACCTTCGAGGCTAACCCTAAAGAAATCAAAAAACTTTTACAAGACATTCCGCTGATGATTTCTTTTGTGGATAGTGGAGATAACCATCTCATTGTGCACGCAAAGAGTCTTATACATCTGAACATTTTTTCTAAAGACATGGATCACTACTTCAATGAATCTCAAGAAAATTGGAAAAGAAATATCTTCCTCTTCCATGATGAGGCTCAAAATCTAATTGCTCGCGTTGACTTAAGTGTCAGTTTTGTCAAAAGAAGAAAAGATACCTTCAATCCACTCGCAACACAGGGCACTATTCAAGGCTATCAAAGAATTGAAGTACCTAAGGCATCATTCCAAGCGAATCCAATGTCCACACAAACAATCACAAAAAAGGAACAAATAATACAAACTGATAGCCACTATAATTGGTATCAAACAGCACCTGTTCAGAGGCAGCCTGAGGAAGATAGATACTTCAATAAGACTCAAGAATTTGAGAAGACACAAAATGTGAAAAAGCCATCTGTGACTATTAATGACTTCCAACCCACCTTGAAGACTATAGTAGAGAGCCATTATTGTCCTCCAGTCATGTTCTTCTCAAAGGTAAGATTTTGAGTCTTGGATTTAAATTTTTTAGAAAAAGCAAGCTGTGACGACCACCACAGATAATGTACATGGAAATACTTTAACACAAAAAGAAAATGTGATGTATAATAGCCAGCAACCCTTAGCAACAGGCAACCTCAAAGGGCATCAAAGAGCGAAGTCAGCAATGAAAAGAGAAACATCCAATAATTTCACTACAAACTTTAGTGCCACTCAAGATTTGGAGAGACCTCAAACAGCTCAACCAGTTATTATATTAAACCAGCAAGAGCAAAACAAGCTTGCCACACAACTAGGACTTCTTAAAAGTAACGAGAATAAAGGAGGGGTTTTAGACCTTCTAATAAATGAGTTGATAGCCCTTAAGACGGGCCAAGCTCAGTCTCAACCCGTTGAAATGACATCACCAAAAGATGAGGAAAATAAATATAGCCCTGCGAAGAAATTAACCCTCTCAAAGACTAATCCAGAAGAGCTTTCTAAATTTGGTTACAAAATCGATAGCAATCCTGGAAGCTTCTCTTCTCCAAAGATAACAACCAGCACCTCAATTAGAAGAAATAGCAGTGCTAAGATAAAGAATAAATCTAGCAGAGAACTCCCTACTAATATTATTCAAGAAACTAAAGAAGACTCTGCTGCTGAGGAAGAATATTCTCAAGACTTTGAATCTCTAAGTGTCAGTCAAAACCTCTCAAGCGTTGAAAAAAGCAAATCCCTTCCAGGAAGGGACGGACAAGGGCTCCCTGTCAGTCTTAAAGGAAAAACTATTGACGTGAAAGCTTCCACCATCAGTGAAAGTTATCCTGAGGACTTCGAGCAGCTTTCATCTTCACAAAATATATCTTTCAAGATGGATAAGGGGAAAAAAAGCTTGGTTAACAAAAGTCAAAGTAAGCCACTGGGTTATAAAAATAAATGTATAGGTGGTATTGCTGAAGAGATTATGATGTCATCCAGCTTCAATAAGTCTGTTGAAAGGCTTAGAGGAGGTAAGCCTATTTATTATATTCTTTAAAAAATTAGAAGCAATAAAATCAAGGAGAGACAGTAAAATTAGTGAATATAGTGAAGACTTCGAGGAGCTGTCAGAGGAGAACTATTAATTTATTTATTCGTGACCCTTTAAATTGTATTATAGCACACAATTTTGAAATAAATGCATGTTATCTATTAGATTCCTTTGTTGTTTTTACAATTATATCCTGACAGATCTGTCAAAAAAGGAAAAAAATATGATTCATATTACTCCTATACTCTCAGCATTTTTTTGGATGATAGTTTGTTAGAGAGAGCTCATACGTTATAATATATAGTTGAAAAAGAAGCCTTTACAGACAATCTAGAACAAATTATCAAAACTTAACAAATCTCCAGTCTTTTTATTTGAACTTTGTTGAGTATTAGTATTTCCGCTAGCTGAACTTGTAAATCCACCAAGTAAATCATGATCATGTGCTGAAGTTTGCTTAGGATGAGATTGAGGTTGAGCAGTTGAAAGTAAATTGATACTCTATTTGGAATTAATCCTTAATTGCAAAAGTTTACTTCAAAGGATCCTGAGTTTTGTCTATTATCTTGGCTTGGCTTAGTACTGGTAGTGGGACCTCCTAGAAGACTGAAATCCTATTTTGATTAAATGTTATTCCCACATTACTTACTGAATCAGTGAAATTAGGCTGTTGGGTTCTTTGAGGTTCGGCCTTTCTAGTTTCCTGATTAGTTGGAGTTTTGGTTTCTTCTCTAACTTGGGGTTGGTTCTGTCTAGGTCTGCCTATCGGGAGTTGAAGAAAAATTTAAAGAAACTAACCTTCCCAGGAAATTCTTGTGGCTTTCATCATAATCTTGTTATTAAAAAGAGGAATCTTGGCGTCTTCGTTTATATCCATCCAAACAACAGCATTGTTTATCTTGGATTTGAAACGGAAAATATACTCTCCCTCTAATGGGAATGTATTTTTGATATCTGACAACTTAATCTCTTCTTGAGCCATATTTATTCTTCCAGTTACTTATATTATTGTGAAAAGTACCCGAAAGCATTAGGAAATTCAGGATCATCCTTATCCTCAGGAACGTAGTAGTACACAAGGCAGAACTTTTTAGACATCTGAATTCAATAAAAATAAATTCCTTATTTGGTTACGTAAATCAAATCTTTAGATATCTGTAAATTCTTAGTAGTAGGATTCAACCTAAATAATTCTGACTCGTTCGAAAAATAATCCCATAATTTCAGAAAGAAGCATTTATAGCTTGAGAATTGTGCTGCAATTACTTGATCAAATTATACATTTTATATGATTTTGACGAAAATTGGATATGGTACAATATACAGAAAAAAAAAAAAGCATGATGCTAGAAATTAAACCTCAAAATCAATATTGGGATTAATTTCATGTATGTCAAACTTCATCTTTTTGTAAAAAAGATCATAGAGCTTGGGATCACAATATTTATTAGACTTTAAGGTTTTGCAAACTGATTTGAGATCCTGTACAACTTCTTCTAATCTGTTATATCCTCTCATTTTAAGTTTTTCCTAACAAATTAATATTCATATCCTTTCATTCAAAAAAGAATTGAAAAGAATGTAATTAGCAACCTGAATAGTTCTTAATGTGATATTACTATCCTTTAGAAAATCACTGACATGTGTTGCCAAATGAGTCGTCATGAAAACATTATAGAAGAATTCGAAATTTTGAAAACTATCCATTTTCACAGCGAAAAATACAAAATAAAAATCAAATAATAATTAGATTCGGGGTTCAATATTTGGTTCGAGTCACTCAGAGTCCTGTATAACTTGAACAAGAATACGAATTATAGGTACACAAGCAATATTTATTGTAGTTACTATAAATCAATATAAGAACTATTCTAACTCTTCACAATATCTTCTTGTATAAAGAAATCTAAGAGGTCTATCAAAGTAATTATTCCATTGATTTTCTTTGTGTTCTCATCTATATTTACCAGTCTATTTCCTGGTGAGAACACAAGCTTCTCAACAACATGTATAAGGGAGTCGGAAGGCTTGAAAAAGAACTGTGAGTAATCTTCTTCGATTCCTCTAGCCTTTCTTTGAAGTTCCATATAGTTTAAGAACCATCCATTAGTCTTGGTTAGCTAGAAAATTAGTACAAATATTCAAAGAATTACATATTGGAAGTGGTTATCGCGTATAATGTAATGGATGTCACTCTTTAGAATCATTCCAAGATATTCCTCTTTTTCGTTAACAACAGGGACACTTGACACTCTGTAATGCAGCAAGACTTCCAGTGCATGATATAAATAATCAGTGTCTCTAACACAGATAACATTCTTTATAATATCGATGCTCTTTAGATTCTCAACTTCGATTTTAAAGGCCTCTTCTTTTTCTGCAGTGAAATTCTTTATGAAGAACATCATCACATCCCTCAGTGTAAGGGTTCCAACAACAAGTTGGCTCTCTTTATCATATACTGCTACTTTATGTAACTTTTCCTTCTTCATTTTAGCACAAGCATCTAATAATCTCTCTTCTGTAGTTACAGCAATCAGATCATGAGATCTCCACAAGATCTAGAACAAAATTAAGGAGTATGTAAGGAAAATATTTACATGCTCAGAAACAAAATTATGCCACATTTGTAAGGTGATCGATTTAAGCTCTTTCATAAACTCAGCATCATCAAATGTAGTGAGATCAGGTAGAGGATCAACAGTAATTGTCTCTTTTAAAAAGTCTTGACCTTGGGCATACATCTTGAATTTTTTCAAGTCTATAGTCGGTCAGTTTAAAAATTCTATGCGTTTTACATCTATTATATGAGCTGGCTTTTCGCTCAAAGTTATTCGAGACCTCGGATCCAGAGTCTTGGTGTTCAAGCATTGGGGCTAAAAAATTTAAATTATGGTTTCAAATCTCTTACCATTATGCTGTAGGCTCATTGTATTGTAAACAAATATAATCATTTCTATTAAATCTGTATAAGTCAAGATTCCATCATAGCTGAAGGCATCAGAGTTCCATAAGTAAGCAGAATCTGTATCATTTTGGCTCATTACTTTTAATACTTCTGCTAAATCGAGTAATTTATCCATTACAATGACCTAACTAACAGCGATTAGTATCTGGAATAAAAGATATACACTTGGACGTTCACCGGCAAAACATCATATACAGTAAACTCAGTGAGACATTCCTCTAAACTGGAGAGTAGAACTTTCTTAACGAAAATTAATGCAATTTTGGGTAAATACTTACATATTTATCTTGGGGTGACTCATTATAATCATGAGACTCAATATGCATTTCATTCGCTTCGTTGTGTTTAGGTTCCATTGTAGTTTGTCTTTCCCTTGTGTGTCTTAAATTAGTGATAAATTATTAAACAGCCCGAGAATATGAATAAGGAGATATATTTATTTGCAAAAGATTCCTTGAGTCAAAAATGAAAATTTTGGTTGGTGATGATACAGGTCTCATTCGCAATGTCGATGTTGAAGACTCAAAGATCTTGACAACCTATGGAGAACAAGCAGCTGGCATGACAATCTCTTCCCTCACTAGAGTTGAAGAAGTAAAATTATCAAATCTCTATTTTCTTACCTTAACAAAAGGATTATTTTGCAACATCTCATGCTGATTATTGTATTAGAATCTATTCTCTTAAAGATCATACATATTCTTACCAAACTCAGCTCCCCACAGAATCAGAAATTGTGAGTATACAATATAATGACAATAATATCTACTCCACCCAAAAGAATGGTGAAATTTGCGCAATAAACGTGCTCTATGAAGAAGAAATGCCATATTTGGACGATCCGTAAATTTTTACATGAATAATTCTAAAAGTAATAGACAGGGTATCTTCAAAATCAACGCCACACAAACCAATCGTGGAAAATTGAATAGCTTTGACCTTAATAAAATGCTTGTACTTTGCAAGGATACTAATCCTCAGGTAACAGAAATGCTTATGATGTTAAAAAATATAGTTCATTGATATCAATCAGAAAGAATCTGTCTGGAAAGCCAGAAATGTAAAAAATGATTATTTGGATCTCCAAATTCCTATATATGATGTTGATGCTGATTTCAAGACCAAGGATGAATTTTATGTTTGCACAGCTTACAGAAAAGTGAGCCAAAACATAAAAATATTTATGTTATAGATAAGACTATACGATGTCAGAGTAAAGAACTGCAAACCAGTTATAGACTACCAAGATAAATCTGATAAATATCCCTTCAACGGAATCCTTTTAAATGCTGACAAAACCTATGCTTATGTTTCTGATAATAGTGGTTCTGTGTTAGTCCTTGATACCAGAAAAGGTAATGAAAGTCATGTCTTTTCTTTAAATTCTATAGATTTGAGGATGGTGGGAAAATTGAAAGGAGCAAACGGATCTGTCAGAAATATGACACTCAGTAAAAATCATCCTTATATTGCAACCGTCAGCCTAGATCGCTTTGCGAGGTACTCTCCTTCTTACAGAAAAATAAATGATAGAATCTATAACACCAATACAAACAAACTTTTCAGGAAAATCTACTTAAAGCATAAATTAGTCTCTGTTGCAATTATTGATGACCATATTGATCCTGAAAAGGAGCAGCCTGATGAGTCTGAGCTAACTAAGGTCATTCCTAAATATGCACCTCAAAATGAGATCAAGAAGAGGGCTCTTGAAATGAAGGCCAAAATGAAAGAGGCTAAATTAAGATTAACTTTTGAAAAAAAGAAAAAAGTTCACAGGGAACAAGAAGAACAAGCAGAACAATTGGTAGAAAATGAATATGAGGAAGAAGACTGGGATGCAAACGAAGAGAATGAAGAATACTGATTTGTACTATAAGAACGACATCAGTAATTGTATAAAATTCATATAGGTTGATAACGTGTATCTACATACAAATAAAATCTTAAATAACTCAATTTACAAATGGTCTTAGCCGAACTTGGCTCTAAAATTACTAACGCTCTTAAGAAGCTTAACAAGGCTGACGTTGTCAATGAAGAAGTACTCAAAGCCTGTCTCAACGAAATCGTTACTGCCTTGCTTCAAGCTGATGTTAATGTCCATCAGGTAAAAAAACTCAGAGATAACATCACTATGCAATTCAAACTCCAGGAAGAGGAGGGAGCCGATCTTAGAAATCTTATCAAGAGAGCTGTCGTAGAAGAACTCTCTCGCATGTTGGAAACTGAAAAAAAGCCATATCAACCCAAAAAAGGAAAATCTAATGTGATCATGTTCGTCGGTCTTCAAGGTAGTGGTAAAACAACCACTTGTACGAAATACGCATATTACTACCATAAGAAAGGTTGGAGAACCTCTCTAGTCTGCGCTGATACTTTCAGAGCTGGTGCTTTTGATCAATTGAAACAAAATGCCACAAAGGTCAGAATTCCCTTCTATGGTAGCTATACTGAAACCGATCCTGTGGCCATCGCTGAGGAAGGTGTCCGTCAATTCAAGAAAGAAGGTTTCGAAATGATCATTGTCGATACTTCTGGAAGACATAAGCAAGAAAGTGAACTTTTCGATGAAATGAAGCAGGTCGCAGAAGCCATTAAGCCAGATGAGATTATTTTCGTCATGGACAGTTCTATTGGTCAAGCCTGTTATGACCAAGCCTTGGCTTTCAGAAAGGCTGTTGATGTCGGAAGTGTTATTATTACCAAGCTTGATGGTCACGCCAAGGGTGGTGGTGCTTTGAGTGCTGTCACTGCTACTGAAAGTCCCATCATCTTTATCGGTACTGGTGAACACTTTGATGACTTCGAAGAATTTGAAGCTAAGTCCTTTATTAAGAGATTGCTGGGTTTGGGAGATATAGAAAAAATTGTAAATATAGTCAAGGAGGCAGTACCACTTGAGGATCAACCTAAGCTCCTCGAAAAAATATCTAGTGGTAATTTCACTCTCAGAGATATGCAATCTCAATATAAAAATATCTTGAAGATTGGCTCCTTCAGTCAGTTCTTGTCCTTCTTGCCAGGTGTCGGAACCAGTTTGATGGGAAAAATGAACGAAAAGGAAAGTATTGCAAGAGTCAAGAAGTTCATTTGTATTATGGACTCCATGACTAATGAAGAACTTGATGGAATTAAACCTTTGAATCCTTCTAGAATTTTAAGAATAGCCAAAGGTTCTGGTGCTCTTGTACAGGAAGTAAATGTCATGCTTGAAGAATATAAGAGACTCAAGACTATGATCGAAAAGATGGGTAAATCTAAGCTAGCTAAAGGTAACGACTTGGCTAATTTAGCCAGAAATCCTGGTCAAGTTATGGGCAAATTAAAGAATATTGTTGACCCAAGAATGCTCCAGCAATTGGGAGGCATGGATAATTTGATGAATATGATGAAAGAAGTAGGAAAGATGGAAGGCATGGGTGATATGGCCAACATGCTGAAAATGTTCGGAAAGAAATAAATACTTTTCTCATTATTGTCTTAGTAATATTTGTCTTATTGCTGTAATCCATAATGACTGATACATGTCTCTCACTAGGATGAACTTGATTCTTGTCAAATCTCCTTATATCTAATTAAAACAAATTATTTCCCTGACAGACTCTTCAGAGGGAGTATGTTGTCGCTTAGTCAAAAGTATTAGGTCTGATTCCACTTGTTTCATAAAAATTTTCAAGAGCGCGAAATTAGATGCTAATAGTTTAAGATCAAAATAAATTTAAATAATTCGCGCACTCTTTTGAAATGTCACTTTCAGAGAGAACTGATGCTCTCAGTGAGGCACCCACTGAGCGTATTGCTAAATCAAGAATTTCTTTAGAAGACTTTAATGATATCGATGCTGCCGCCATCATCAGAGACCTCAATATTCACGATGACAATGAGGATGATCTTGAAAGACAGATTGATTTTGACTATAATGACCAAAATGATGACAAATTTAAGAATGAGCTGCTTTTCTATGTCCAAGGTCTAGGTTCTATTAAGCAGCATGGTGAAATCGAATTCTACATGAAGGGACCACATTGTGAGGACTCATTAAAAGATCTGATTAGAATGTGTAAGAGAGATGATGAAGATTGTCCGGCTGCTAGACTTGAACTTGGAAAGTGGAGCGTTTTGCAAAATGATCTTTTGCATTTGCTGGTTACTCAACATCAGGATAAGAAGCTTACCTTCTATCTTATGATTTTACTTGTCTTATTGACTGAATATCCTAAGAAAGGTTGCACAAGAACAGCTGAAATGATTGATTATCTTCAAGTAAACTTTTCCTTCTGTATTTTGATTCGTCTAGAACTACAAACTTGCCTTTGCAATCAATGAAAATGTCATACAAACAATTAACATGCACTTGGCTGATTGCTTATCTGTCCAAGAAAGTGAAAGATCAAAGGCTCATGATCAGATGATTGAATTGATTATTACCCTCTACAGAAACCTTTTGAAGGTCCCTGATGCCGAAAAAGATGTTAGCGATAGATTCAAGAAAAACTTGCAACTCAGATTCATTGACAGTCTTCACAAGCAAAGCAGTTTAGATGCATTCATTTTTATTGTGCAACAGGCTTCAAGTACCATGATGAAAAAGATTAGCTTAACTCTATTGGAAATCTTCTTCTATATCCTTATCCCATTTGAACCTAAGTGGCTTTTCAAGAATCCTAATGAAGATAAAAGTCTTTTGCAACGTTTCAGAGAAAAAGAGCAAAGAGAACGAATGATAAGATTGAGCCAAATGTCTTCTAGACATGCCAGATTTGATTGTAATATCAAAGTTGTTAGAAAGTTGGGAGGGGCTCCTAAGGTCATTCACAATCCTTTCAAGCAAAATATTGAAGATGCCATCCCTCAACAACTTCATAAGCCCAAGAAAAGAAAAGTAGAAGAAAAGAACAGGTCGATCTTCCCTAAGAATTTCAATGAAGAATTGATTGTTGGAAATGCCTTGGTTAATGATGAAATTGAAGGAGACTCTCTTAAGAAAGTCATGAGAGATTATGCTGTTGATTTTATTGAGCACGCTTACGATAAAATGATTGAAGAACTTTATGAAGAAATCTACAAGGGCTCTGAGAGAATTGATGAAATTGATAAAATACATTATCTTATGGTCATGGCATATGGTCTTGAAGTAGCCAGATACAGTTACCATTATTATAGGGAGCTCAGGAAAAGGCGTCCTGATATAGCTGGAAATAAAGGAGAAGACTTTGATATTGCAAGTGTTGGAGCTGCCCTTCAACTTACTGTGAATGATATGCTTCAATCCTTCATTCTCAAGGAAGTTACTAAGCAAACAAAATCAACATTCTCAGTCAGGATTTTCCATGCAGCTTTCCATTGTTTCTTGGAACTTATGTATTGTATTAAGGAAATGAGAATGGCAACAAGCTCAACAACTAGAAAGAATGCCCAAATTCTCATGCAAAAAATCTTCACCCAGGATAATTCCAGACTTCTTAAGATGGGTTTCAACCACTATAATCCAGAAGTCCATGACCCAAGGCTTGGAGAAACACTGGTGGAATTCTTAGGAATCTTCTTTGAATTGCTAGAAGAATATTCAAAGGGTAAGATCCTCAAGATTCAGACTGACCAAAGAATGATCAAGAAGAAAATTAAGACAAACAAGAAAGAGAAAGCTAAAAAAGAACGAGCAAAGAATAAAAAGAATCTTAATAAGAAAAGAAGAGAAAAAGCAAAAAAAGAGAGAGCAAAGGCCAAACCCAAGAGAGGGGAAAATGAGGAGAATAACAATACCACAGAAAATGGCCAAACACCCAACCCTGAAGCAGGCCCTGAATCTACCCTAGAGCCAACTTTGCAAATAGAAGGTAGTACTCTAGAGAACATGGGAGCTCTAGCTTCCACTTTGGAGGAAGTTGGTATGGAAATCATGATGAATAAAGAGGGAGAAAATCAAGATGAGGATAAAGAAGAAAGTGAACATCTAACCAATAATGAAGAAGATGTTGATGGAGATGAAGAAGATGAAAATGAAAGTATTCCCGAAGAGGAAAGCGACAGTGATGACGATGATGACGAAGGAGATTATGTTGGAGTAAGAGAAAGAATCGTTAACTTTGCTTCAGAATTGGCCTTCTTAGCTGATTACAGAGTTATTGACATTATCATCAAGATGATTAGGCCTGAAAAGCTAGAGACTAATGAGCCAGCTATAAATCAAGCCATCGCTAGATATATTAAGAAGGTTTGCACAACACTTAAGGCTGACTGGCTTTTCTTCCAGATTGACTATC
>Ga0065720_1019051_pt1 | contig 41601 bp, 49 predicted proteins | sample Thericmetagenome_FD_59107 | JGI IMG/M metagenome (GOLD analysis project Ga0065720, IMG submission 59107) | Thermophilic microbial communities from the Joint Bioenergy Institute, California, USA of rice/straw/compost enrichment - eDNA_2 v2... | ecosystem: Engineered > Solid waste > Grass >... | reverse complement strand
CGGACGTTCCGGCGGAGTGGTCGCCGCCGCGGTTTGAAAGCGTCAATCCCTGGCAGGACGCGCAGGCCGATCTGCTCGAGGTGCGCGCCGGCTTTGTCTCCGCGCAGGAGATGGCGGCGAAGCGCGGTTACGATTGGCGCGCCGTGCTCGAGGAGCAGGCGGAGTATCTGCGGGAGGCCGGACGCCTCGGTCTGGCGGTCGTATCCGATCCGCGCCGCGTCACGGAGCAGGGCTTCGCCCAGCAGAAGGATCCGCTGGCGGTCGAGGACGACGCCGGCGAAGGCACGCCGCGGGACGGCGGCGAAGAATAGGGGTCTGCGGACATGTCTCAGAAGATGATGGACCTGCCCATGCTGGGGCGGGCCGCCGAGGTGCGCGCTGAATCGGTCGACGTGGAAAAGCGCACCGTTGAGGTGGTCTGGACCACTGGGGCGACCGTGCAGCGGGTGCGCTGGGAAGGCTGGGATACGCGCGTCGAGTACGACGAGGAGCTGGTGGTCTCGGAGAACGCGGTGCGCCTCGAGCGGCTCAACGCCGGTGCGCCATTCCTGAATGCACATTGGGCCTTTGACGCGAATGCCGTCATCGGCTCGGTGGTGCCCGGCTCCGTCCGCCTCGAGGGCGGCAAGGGCTACGCCACGATCCAGCTGACCAGCGCGGAAGACGCGCAGGGCATCGTGCAGCGCATCCTCGAGAAGTCGCTGCGCTTCGTGTCGGTCGGCTACCGGGTCTACAAGTACGAGATCGAGAAGCGGGAGGGGCAGCGCGAGCTGTGGCGCGCTGTCGATTGGGAGCCTCTGGAAATTTCGGCCGTGCCCATTCCGGCCGATCCGGGAGCGTTTGTGCGTGCCGCCACGAATGGCGGGCAGCCTGCGCTCAATCCGTGTGTCCTGATCCGGCAGGACGATGGCGCCGCGCCCGCCGCGGCTCAAAGCAAAGGGAAGCAGACGATGGAAAAGGATATTGTGGCGGCGGCCGAGGTCGAGCGCCGCGAGGATGCGGCTCATGAGGTCCGCACCGCGCCGGCGGCAACTGCGGCCCCATCGCCGGCGGAGAAGCCGGCCGTTGATGCCGAGGCGGTCCGCGCCGAGGAGCGCGCCCGCGTTACCACGATTACGCAGCTCTGCGCCCGTCATGGGCTCGACGATGCGTTCCGCGACGATCTCATCCAGCGCGGCGTGAGCGTCGAGCAGGCGCGCGCGGCCATCCTCGACAAGATCGCCGAGCGGGATCCGCTGGGCGGCCGCCGGGCCGAGCCCGTGCCGGCGATGGCACGCGAGGAGCGCTCGGGCGTGGAGTACCGGAACGCGCTCACGAATGCGCTCCTGCATCGCGCTGGCACGCCGGGCGTCGAGCTGACCAACGATGCCCGCGAGTTCCGCGGCATGTCGCTGATGGAGCTGGCGCGGCAGGCTCTCGAGCGCTCGGGCGTCAACACGCGCGGCATGGGCCGCATGGAGATCGCCGAGAAGGCGCTGGGCCAGGTGCAGGTGCGCTCCGCTGGCTATCACGCCACGGGCGACTTCCCGGCGGTGCTGGCGAATGTCGGCAACATTACGCTGCGTCGGGCCTATGAGACCACGCCGCGGACCTTCACGGCCTGGGCGCGCCGCGTCACGCTCACGGACTTCCGTCCGGTCGACCGCGTCCAGGTTGGCACCGCGCCGGCGCTCGAGAAGGTGCTCGAGGGTGCTGAGTTCAAGTACGGCACCTTCGGCGAGGCGAAGGAAACCTACGCGCTGGCCACCTACGGCAAGATCGTTGCCTTCACGCGCCAGATGCTCATCAACGACGATCTGGGCGCGTTCACGCGGGTTGCGTCCGCTTTCGGCGCCCGCGCTGCGCAGCTCGAGGGCGACGTGGTCTATGCCATCCTCCTCAACAATCCGACGATGTCGGATGGCAAGCAGCTGTTCAGTGCGGATCACGGCAATTCCGGCAGCGCATCGGTGATCGACGAGGCGGGCCTGACCGCTGCTTTCGAGGCGTTCGCCAAGCAGACGGGCATCGACGGGGAGGCGATCGACGTCTGGCCGGAGTTCATCATCGTTCCGCCCGGCCAGCGCGCGCTCGAGGCTCGCAAGATCCTGACCGCCACCACGCCGAGCAGCACGGAGGACGTCAACGTCTACGCTGGCCGGCTGCAGGTGGTCGAGGAGCGCCGCCTGTTCCCGTCCAGCGGCGATGCGCCGTGGTTCCTGGCGGCTAATCCGAACATCGTCGACACCGTGGAGTATGCCTACCTGGACGGCCAGGAGGGCGTCTACACGGAGACCCGCAACGGGTTTGAGGTCGACGGCGTCGAGATCAAGGCGCGCCTGGACTTCGCCGCGGCGGCCATCGATTGGCGCGGTCTCTACAAGAATCCGGGCGCTACGCCGTCCGGCAGCTAGTAATCGCCAGTGAGAAGCTCGGACGGGCCTCTGGGTCCGTCCGGATCCGTGGCAACGTTTGAGGAGATACTCCGATGAAGAATTACATCTCTGCGGGCGACGTCATCGAATATACGCCGTCCGGCGCTGATGTCGCTTCTGGCGACGTGGTGGTGATCGGCACCATCGCTGGTGTTGCGGTCAACGACATCAAGGATGGGGAGTCCGGCCCGGTGAAGCTCACGGGCGTCTACGCTCTGCCGAAGGCCGGTTCCCAGTCTTGGACCGTTGGCGCGGCCGTCTATTGGGACGCCGGCAACAAGCAGTGCACGACCGATCCCGAGGACAATGTCCTGCTCGGCATCGCCGTTGAGGCGGTGGGCAATAGCGCCACGGAGACGGTCGGCAAGGTCCGCCTTAATGGCGTTGGCGGTCTCGGCACCGCCGTGGATCCGGCAACCGCCTAATTGGGGGCTGTCATGAATGCCTTTGCCGCCGGCATCAATGCGATTTTCGCGGATCCGAATGTCGCTGCGGACGCGATTTATCGCGCCGGCGGCAATGGCGCGGGCACGCTGGTGCGCGTCATCTTCCGCGCGCCGGACCGGATGGCCGATTGGGGAGAGGGCCGGTACGTGACGGACACGGTCTTTATCGACGTGCGCGTGTCCGAGGTGCCGGTGCTCGAGGCGGGGGATACCTTCGAGATCGACGGGCAAGTGTTCGAGGTGCGCTCGGATCCGGTGCGGGATCGCGAGCGCCTGTGCTGGGCGGCGGAGGCGCGCCAGCTGTGAAATTGAGGGTTTCGGTCGAGGGTAACTTCGAGCGGATTCTCGCCGAGGAGGTGCGGGAAGGCGAGCGGGCCATCAAGCGGGCCGTGACGGTGGCCGGTCAGGGCCTGCAGCGGGACTGGCGGGCGCAGATCTCGCGTGCCGGGCTCGGGCAGCGTCTCCCGCGGGCCATCCGCATGCGGGCATATCCCACGAGTGGGGAATCGCTGAATTCGGCGGCGCTGGTGTGGTCGACCGCGCCGGAAATCATCGGCACCTTCGAGACGGGCGCCGTCATCCGGTCGAACGACGGTTTCTGGCTGGCGATCCCGACACCGCTGGCGGGCACAAAGGGGCTCGGCAAAAAGCGCATCACGCCGGGCGGCTGGGAGCGCCGCACGGGCATGCGGCTGCGCTTCGTCTATCGGCGGAACGGGCCGAGTCTTCTGGTGGCGGACAACACGCGCATCAACGCGCGCGGCCGAGCGGTGGCGAGCCGGGCAAAGCCCGGGCGCGATGGCATCCGCAAGGGGGCCGCGACGTCGATCATCTTCTGGCTGGTGCCGCAGGTCACGCTCCGCAAGCGGCTGAATCTCATGAAGGCGGCGGACGAATGGGCGGCGACGCTGCCTGCGATCATCACGCAATACTGGCGGGACTGATATGGCCGAATCCTACATGGAGCAGGTGCTCAAGGCGCTTGTGGCGCAGATCGAGCAGGCGGCGCCCGCTGGCGTGGAGGTGCTGCGGAACGCCATTCTGCCGACGCGCATCCCGGCAAAGGGGCTCGTCATCGTGCGCGACGGGGATCCGGGCGAGCCGGAGGTGCTCATGTCGCCGCCGTATTACTACTACGAGCACGTCGCCGAGGTGGAGATCATCGTCGATCGCCCGGCTGGGGTGCAGGACACGGTTTTCGACGAATTGAAGCAGGCGGTGGGCGCGGCCATCGAGGCGGACAGGACGCTCGGCGGCCTCTGCGATTACGTGATCGGGCAGGCGCCCGCGCCGATGCTGCTGCCGATCGACGGCGGCGAAGGGTTCAAGGCCGCCACCATTCCGGTGGTGCTGATGTACGGGTCGCCGGACCCTCTGCGCTAAAGGAGACTTGCGAAAATGGCACGCGAACAGGGCGCGCGGACGCAGCTGGCGGCCGCGTTTGAGACCATCTATGGCCACGCGCCGGTGAGCGGCTTCACCAGGCTGCCGTTTGCCTCGATCACGCTGGGCTCGGAGCAGCCGCTGCTCGCCAACGAGCTATTGGGCTATGGCCGGGATCCTCTGCCGCCCATCAAGGATGCGGTGACCACGGAGGGCGATATCGTCGTGCCGATTGACGCCATCGCCTGGGGCATCTGGCTAAAGGCGGCTTTCGGCAATCCGACCACGCTGGGCGCCTCGAAGGCCGAGGGCACGATCGTCTTTGCGGAAAATCCCAGCAATGGCGACACGATCACGCTGGGCGGCAGCACGTGGACGTTCGTCTCGTCGAGCCCGAGCGGCAATGAGACGGAAATCCAGGGCAGCCTCGAGGACACGCTCGACGAGCTGGTCGCGGATCTCAATGCCTCGCTGGATCCGAATGTCTCCAAATGCACGTATTCGGCCGTAAACGGCACGACGCTGAAAATCGTCTATGACACGGAAGGCGCGGAGGGGAATGCCTTCACGATCGCCGCCAGCGCGGCCACGGCTTCCGGCGGCGCGCTCTCGGGCGGTACGAGCGAGCACGTATTTGAAAGCGGCAAGTGGCAGCTGCCGTCGCTCTCCATCGAAAAGCAGATGCCGTCCATCCCGCGGTACGAGATGTTCACGGGCTGCATGGTCAATTCGCTGTCCTGGCAGATGCAGCGCGCCGGCCTGCTCACGGCGACGGTCAATATCGTGGCGCAGGGCGAGACGCCGGACGACACGAGCCAGGCGGGCTCGGTCGGCGATATCGTCCTTAAGCGTTTCGGACACTTCAACGGGGCCATCAAGCGCAACGGGGTTTCGCTCGGGAATGTGGTCTCTGTCGAGATCACCTATTCCAACAATCTCGACCGCATCGAAACCATCCGGAACGATGGCCGCATCGACGGAGCCGATCCGGCGATGGCCGCGCTCACGGGCAACATGGTTGTTCGGTTCGCGGACGATGCGCTGTTCGACCAGGCCATCAACGGCGAGGCGTGCGAGCTGGAGTTCGCCTATCAGCTCGGCAATGCCGAATTCTCGCTGGTGGCTCATGCCGTCTATCTGCCGCGGCCGCGCGTGGAGATCACCGGCCCGGGCGGCATTCAGGTCACGTTCGAGTGGCAGGCGGCCCGGGATCCTGTCGCCGGCAAGATGTGCACGGCGAAGCTCATCAATGAAGTCGAGAGCTACTAAGGGGGGATAATGGTTCGCCTCAATCTGTCCAGCGAGCCGCGCTGGATCACGCTTATTGACGGCGCGGACGCCGGGAGGCTCGGCGTCGAGCCCGTCGAGGTGCTCGTGGAGCCGATCACCACGGCGGTGATGTATTCCGTCCGCCAGGAGGTTCGGGAAAAGCACGGGTTCGATCCGGATCAGGATCTGGGCGAAGGCGCCACGGAGTCGGTGGCGCTGCAGCTGGATTTCCATAAGGCGCTGGCGGCGCGGATCATCCGCGACTGGCGCGGCGTGCTGGACGAGAACGGCAAGCCGGCGAAGGTTACGCCGGAGACCTGTGCGGCGCTCATGGACATCATGCTGGTCTATGAGGCGTGGGTGATGAAGGTGTTCGCGCCTTACATCGGGCTGGTGTCGGAAAAAAACGGCTTCGCGCTCTCGCCGAATGGCACTTCGGCGGGGGCGACCAATACTGCGCAGCCTGCCCGAGCGAATGCGAAGAATGCCCGGCAAGGCTCAACGCGCCGCAAACGCTAGAGGGCTGGCAAGTCTGGGATCTCGCTCTGCGGCTCGGGGGGCAGGTCCATTTTATCTCCGGGCTTAAGCCGGTGATGGTCGGATGGGACATGGGCGCCGCCATGCAGATGGCGGCGGCGCTGGGCTACTGCCTATTCGCTGTGGCCGAAATCCTCCCGGAGATCGAGGTGATCCGGGTCAAGAAATTTAACGAGTTGCTGGAAAGGGACGATGGCGGAGAAGCGCGTTTCGGTTCGCCTGGCGGTGGTTGACGGCCGCGTGCTCAAGGACGAGCTGGCCGCCATCGGCCGTGAAGGGCGCGCCGCCTTTGACACCATCGAGACCAGCGCGCGCCCGGCCAGCGCGGCCATCGACGAGGTCAACGCGCGCGCTGGGTCCGCGGTGGTCGCGCTCGAGAACCTTTCGGCCAAGGCGGCGCAGACCGCCACGAGCCTGCGCGCCGCTGGCGCTGGGGCACAGGCATTCGCCGCGACGCCGATGCAGGAGCGCATCAACGCGCTGGCTGGCGTTACGCAGGCGACCAGCCAGAGCACGGCGGCGGTGATCCAGCACGGGCGCGCGCTCGACGATCTGCGGGCAAAGTACAATCCTGTTTTCCGCGTCGTGCGCGACTACCGGCAGACGCTGCAGGAGATCCGCGCGGCGCATGCCATGGGCGCCATCTCTGCCGATGAGATGGCGGCGGCCATTTCCCGCGAGCGGCAGCAGGCGCTGCAGTCCATCGCGGCTCTAAAGGGCCGGGCGACCGCGCTGCAAGGCATGGCCGGGGCTGCGAACATGAGCAGCCAGCGGATGGCGATGCTCTACTACCAGCTCAATGACATTGGTGTGTCGCTGGCGTCCGGGCAAAATCCCTTCACGGTCATGATCCAGCAGGGCTCGCAGATCTCGCAGATCTACGGGTTCGGCCGCGGCGGCGTGAATGCGCTGATGCAGGATCTGGCGAAGTTCATCATGACGCCGGTCCGCATGTTCCCGGTGCTTTCGGCGGCCATCGCAGCCACGGGCCTCGCGGTCGCCGGCATGAGGCGGGAGATCGAGAAGTCGACGGGCACGGCGGTCACCTTCGGCGACGTCGCCAAGGCGGCCATCGAGGTGATCGGCAACCGGATCCACGAGTTCCTGAAACCGGCCATCGACGCCATCGCGCCGTGGTTCCAGGCGGCGTGGGATGCGGTGGTCGCCGGCGTGAAGTGGGTCGGCAATATCATCATCAATTCTTTCCGCGCGGCGTTCGCCGATATCGTGTTCGTGTGGAAGGCGCTTCCTGCTGCTATCGGCGCGGCGGTGACTGGCGCTGCAAATGCCGTCATCAGCGGCATCGAGTGGATGGTGAATAAGGCCATCGGCATGCTGAATGACCTCGCGGGTGAGGTGAACAGCATGCTGGCCAGTATTCCGGGGCTACCGGAGGACTGGCGGCTCGGGACGCTCGATCCGATTTCCATCGAGCGCTACGAAAATCCTTTTGCGGGCGAGCTGGGGCGGCTGCTCGACGAGCGTAACAGGGCCGTCGAGCAGATCATGTCGTCGGATCCGCTGGGGAAGTTTTTCGACGATGTGGCGGTCGAGGCGGTGAATAACGCGCTCGAGCGCAACGAGGAAAAGGCGAAAAAGGCGGGCTCGGCCGGCAAGAAAGCGGGCAAGGACAGCAAGGAAGGCGCCGAGGAGGCTAAGACCGGCTGGGAGAAGTCCGCGGAGGCGCTGGCGAATTACGCCAAGGAGGCCATGGACCTGGCGGGCGCCATCGGCGACGCCATCGTGAATGCCTTCCAGGGCGCTGAGAATGCCATCGTCGAGTTCGTAAAGACCGGCAAGTTCAATTTCAAGGAGCTGGTCACCTCGATCATCGCGGATCTGGCCCGGCTGGCAGTTCGCCGGTTCATTCTGGGGCCGATCGCTAATGCCTTGAGCGGCGTGTTTTCCGGTTTCGCTGGCGGCGGCTTCTCGCTCGGTGGTCTGTTCCGGAGCTTCGACGGCGGCGGCCATACGGGCTACGGCGCGCGCGCTGGCGGGCTCGACGGCAAGGGCGGCTATCTGGCGCTGGTGCATCCGCGCGAGCGCATTGTCGACGAGACGCGCGGCGGCTGGCGCGATCGCGGCGGCCGCGAGACGCCGGTCATCATCAACATCAGCACGCCAAATGTCGAAAGTTTCCGCCAATCGCGGACGCAGATCGCGGCCGATATCCAGCGCGCCGTGGCGATGGGACGTAGGGGCATGTGATGTCGTTTCACGAGGTCCGCTTTCCTGACAAGGTCGGCCGCGGCGCTCGCGGCGGCCCCATGCGCCGGACGCAGATCGTGACGCTGGCGTCCGGGCTCGAGGAGCGCAATGCGAGCTGGGCGCAGGCGCGCCGGCGTTATGACGTATCCTACGGGATCCGGCGCTCCGATGATCTGGCGGAGGTCATTGCGTTCTTCGAGGCGCGCCTCGGGCAGCTCTACGGTTTCCGTTTCAAGGATTGGGCGGATTACAAGTCCTGCCCGCCGTCGCGCTTTACGGATGCCCGGGACCAGTTCCTCGGCACCGGAAACGGCGCCCAGCGCCATTTCCGGCTGCGGAAGTGGTACGGCGACCCGGAGTGCACGCTGGGCATCTGGAGGCCGATCTACAAGCCGGTGGCCGGCACCGTGAAGGTCGCCATCGATGACGTGGAGCAGTTCGACGGCTGGTCCGCGGACGTCACGACCGGCATCGTGAGTTTCGATGCGCCTCCAGCGAACGGTGCGGTGGTGACCGCTGGTTTCGAGTTCGACGTGCCGGTGCGGTTCGACACGGACATGATGGATGTCACGCTCGACGTCGAATCGCACGGCTCCATTCCCTCAATTCCCCTCATCGAGCTGCGGCTCCCGGAGCCGCCTTTGCCTGCCTGAAGGAGCACTAAATGTCCGCAAGTACGACTCGCAAGATCGGTGGTGTTCTTCTGAAGCCCGATGGCACGCCGTTCGCGAATTCCTCTCTCACCATCTACCGCGACAAGCGCAAGGTGGTGCCGCAGGGGGATGCCGCGATCGTCGACGAGGTGCTGCGCACCGTCACTGGTCCTGATGGCGGAGTGAGCATGGCATTGGTCCCGGGGCAGTATCTGGGGCAAATCCGGCTTTCGGACGCGGACCGCTATTTCCAGTTCACGGTACCGGATGGCGCTGGGCCGTTTGTCATCGCGGATCTGATTGAGACCTCGCCGATCAGCGGGGCGCAATATCTGACTCTGCTCGACCTTGTGACCACCGCGCGTGCTTGGGCGGAAAAGCCCGAGGACGAGGAGGTTGTCGAGAATGGGTATTCGGCGCGTCATTGGGCGGCTAAAGCCGAGAATGCGCAGTCCGCCGCGGAGGCGGCACAGCAGGGGGCGGAGGCTGCGCAATCCGCTGCGAGCGCAGCCGTTAACGCCGGCTTCATCTTTGATGCTGTGGCTGATGTCCAAAGTGCAAACATTCCACCCATCCTCGATTTTATTCGGACGGCTGGTTATGCCACGGCTGGCGACGGCGGCGCCGCTCTCTACAAGCGCGTGGAGACAGAGCCAACACACCCCGGCAAGATCCAGTCTGCCGATGGTGCTTGGTGGGAGTTGGTGCCCTACCAGCAAATCCGCGTTGAAATGTTCGGAGCCATTACGGGTCTCAATAAGGCTAACACCACGGCCAATGACGCTGCATTCGCAAACGCCGATGCCTTTATGGCGGCGATGGGCGGCGGAACGGTGTATGTGCTTGGGCAGTTCTACTGCCTGACGAAATTGCGCTGGTCGCCTGGTGTCTATTTTGAGGGCTCTGGACACGGCAAATGGATACCTTCCTTCCTCAATCAAACAAAGACCTGGGAGGGAACCAATCTAGTTGGCGTTGCATCGAGCAAGGATTATCAGGTACGGGGCATCACGTCCATGAAGTACGCGGGGGGCTGGCGAGAAGATCCGGATACACCGGGCCGCTTCTTCAGGCTCACCTCCTTCATGAACGCTGACGCCAGCGGCACGACGCCAGCAACTCCCCGCGACATGCAAGTCTTTGCAGCTAACAAGGAGCTTGACAAAGACAAGGGCGGTTTGCGCCGGATGCGCCTTGTCCCCTGGATTGGCGACGATGGCATCTCTGGCTACAGCGATCCGGGGAATATGTCCCTTGGGGATGATCTAGACATAGGTCTGATGGTCAACTCGATTGACGGCGCACGTTTCGAGGAAGTCCAGATCCGAGGTTACTGGCGCGTTGCTGGCATTGCCCAGATATGCCCTGATTTCGACGTATGGGGACGCTCTGAAAACAATGTGTTCATTAATGTCTCCAGTCAGGGTTATGTCGGATGGATGATCCGTTCGGGCGACAGGTGGCGTGTCCTCTCGTCAACGGCAAATAGCCTCACGATCCGCTGGTCTGAGGAGAGCTATTGGCCGTCATCAGGCCAAATCGATACGAATAACCAAGGGATTGTCACTTACACCGGCATCACGCGTGCCGGTAACAATCTCACCTTTACCGGAACGAACAAGGACGTTTCGGGAACCACTGAAATCCGTTCACCGATGCGCGGGACCGGTTTCTCTACAGGTCGAGCAATTGGTTGTGAGGCGTGGGCACTCTGGCATCATTCCGGGCTAAAGGCAGAAGCCCTTGGTTTCCCAGCCCCGTCCAAGGGTACAGAAATCAGCGGCTATCCGATGCGAGGGCTGCACTGGTTTGATTACAGCTCATTTGGCGAGAGTTCGGACTCCTGCAACTTCTTTATCCATGATTGCTACGATGCAGAGTTCATCGGGGGCAAGTGGGAAATTGGACGGGCCATCGCTTCACCGCGGGCTGCACTCGGGGCTTCCACGGCAGAAGCACCATGCGGTGAAACGCGCAACCTTCGGCTAGACGTCCATTGGTCTGGCACTATCGACACGCGCATGTTTACACCTCGGTCTGTCAGCGACCTTCAAAGGCAGTTTAATCCACTTGCTGACATTAATCCTAACCTACTAATCAAGGCACTCCCTGGGCAAGCGGTATTAATACAAAAAGCGGGGGGGCAGACCTTTGATGTCATAGATGGTGCTGGTGCTGTACAATTTCGAGTGACGGACGCGGGCAATACAATCATCAACGGCAGCGTAATTGTCAACGGGACCAATAACCGCTCTTATATCTCGACATATACCACTGAACACAGTCTCGAACTCAGGACCGGTACTACAACCCGTCTCGATATGCGCGCTGATGGCACTGTCGCACCGGGCGCCGACAATGTTCAGAGTTTAGGGTCTGGCGGCTACCGCTGGTCGCAGGTCTATGCTGGGACGAGCACGATAAACACGTCAGATGAGCGCGAGAAGCAGCAAGTTGCGACAATCCGCGAGAAGGTGCTGGATGCCTGGGGAGACGTTGAGTGGTGTGAATATAGGTGGAACGATGCAGTCGATAAGAAGGGCGACGGTGCCCGCATACACTTCGGTCTGATCGCGCAGAGGGTCAAGGAGGCATTTGAAAAGCACGGCTTGGATCCCTTCGCGTATGGTCTGCTGTGCTATGATCAATGGGAAGACAGCGAGACTAAAGGAATTGTCTCGGGGGATCGCTTCGGCATCAGATACAACGAGGCTCTTGCTGTAGAAGCAGCATGGCAGCGCCGGGAAATCGAGCGAATGAAGGCCTCTCTTATCCAGGCGGTGCAGGAACTTTCGGAGCGGGTTGCCGAATTGGAAGGAAAAGGGGAATGAAGCAGAATTTTCAACGCAGCCTCGCTTTCGTGCTCAAGCACGCGGGCGGGTTCGTAGACCACCCCCTCCGATCCTGGCGAGAGAAACGATCCTGACGGCTGGAAATTCGCTGACGGCGTTTTCCGCATGGTGAGCAATGCCGATTTCGTAGATTTGGCCGACGCGGTACGCGAGCACGTCCGGCAGTGCTTTGGGCTTGAGGCGCAAGTCTTAGCCGATATCGAGGCGGGCACGATCACCGAATACGGCCAGATCGACGCGGCGCTTGGGCTAACACCAGAGCAGATCGACGCCATGTGGGAAGCAGCCTCTGAGCTGTAAGGGGCAAACGCAGTGGGCGACTCCCGGCGGGGCAACCAATATGGGGAGCACGCGCCGGACGCTCGCCGCCTGGCGCGGTGCTTTAGGTAGCTAAACAACATGAAAAATTTGAACGGTGCGCTCGCTGGCCATCTGGCCAGTGGGGCGACGACGCTTGCGTGGTGCTGGCGCGTGACGCGGATCGATGGGCAGGTATTCGGCTTCACCGACCACGACCAGCCGCTAACTTTCGACGGCACCACCTTCGAGCCGGAGTCCGGCTTCATTGCCTCGGAGATCCGGGCGGGCTCGGATCTCTCCGTCGATGCCCAGGACGCCGAGGGCGTCATCAACTCGGACCGCATCATGGAGGCCGATATTCTCGACGGGCGCTGGGATAATGCCGAGGTCGAGGTGTGGCGCGTCAACTGGCAAGATCCGAGCCAGCGCGTGCTTCTGCGCCGCGGCGCCATCGGGCAGGTGCGCCGCGGCCGGATGATCTTCGTTGCCGAGGTGCGCTCCATGGCTCACGTGCTGCAGCAGACCGTGGGGCGCGTCTATCAGGCGACGTGCGACGCGGCGCTGGGCGATGCGCGGTGCAAGGTCAATCTCGATGCGTCCGCCTATCGCGGCACTGGGACGGTTCTTTCGCTGCAGCGGTCGCGGGCCTTCATCGCGTCCGGGCTCGACTCCTTCGACGATGGCTGGTTTTCGCTCGGCTTCGTCGAATGGACGAGCGGCGCGAACGCTGGCCGGCGGGCGGAGGTGCTCCTGCATTCCAAGATCGCCGGCGTGGTGACCATCATCCTGCTCGAGGAGCCCGTGAGGCCGATTTCCGCGGGCGATGGCTTCGTCGTCCGCGCGGGCTGCGACAAGCAGGTGTCCACGTGCCGGACGAAATTCGGCAACGTGGTCAATTTCCGCGGCTTTCCGCATATCCCGGGGCAGGATGCGGTCATCCGGTACGCCACCAAGAGCAAGCCGAACACGGGGCAGGTGCTATGAAGCGGCGGCGCAGCGCTTCCGCGGCCCGCATCATCGCGGCGGCGCGGGAATGGATCGGCACGCCATATCACGACCAGGCATCCGTCAAGGGCGTGGGAGCCGATTGCCTCGGCCTCGCGCGCGGCGTCTGGCGGGAGGTGATTGGTCCGGAGCCGGACGATATCCCGCCTTACACGCGGGATTGGGGCGAGGTGGGGCCGGTGGAGGTTTTCGCCGCGACGGCGATGCGCTGGATGATCCCCATCGGCCTCGAGGAAATCCGGCCCGGCGCTCTGCTCGTGTTTCGCATGCGCGAGGGGGCGGTCGCCAAGCATTGCGGGATCCTGACCGACGCCGGGACCATCATCCATGCCTATGACCGCCTCGGAGTGATCGAGGAGCCATTCGGCGATGCCTGGCGGCGGCGGCTCGCCTTCGCGTTCCTCTATCCGCAGGCTCGAGACGTTAGAAAGAAATCCTGAGACATGGCTGCGATTGCATTGGGCGTTGTCGGCTCCGCCATCGGCGGCGCCATCGGCGGGACGATTCTGGGCGTTTCGGCCGCCACCATCGGCGGCATGATCGGCACCACGATCGGCTCGGTGGTCGATAGCTGGGTTGTCGGCATGCTCATGGGCGGCGAGACGCAGCGCGTGGAGGGCGCGCGCCTCGACGCGGCGCGGATCACGGGCTCGGGCGAGGGCGCGGTCATTCCGCAGGTGTTCGGCCGCATGCGCATCGGCGGCAATGTGATCTGGGCGACGGATTTCCGCGAGGAGATCATCAAGCGAACGGAACGCACCGGCGGCGGCAAGGGCATGGGCGGCGGTGGCGGCACGACCGTGGAATATACGGAGTACCGCTATTACGCCTCGTTTGCCGTGGCGCTGTGCGAGGGGCCGGTCACCGGCATCGGGCGCATTTGGGCGGATGGCGACCTGCTGGATCTTACGGGCATCACGTGGCGCTTCTATCCCGGCACCGAGACGCAGCAGCCGGACCCGTTCATCCAGGCGAAAACCGGGCCGGAGACGCCGGCTTATCGCGGCACCGCTTACGTTGTGTTCGAGGATGTCCACCTCGAGCGTTTCGGCAATCGCATTCCGCAGCTCACCTTTGAAGTGTTCCGGGCGCTGGACGATCCGGACACGGCGGAGGGCGCTGTCAAGGCGGTGACCATCATTCCCGGCGCTGGGGAGTTCGTCTATGCCACCAGCAAAGTGACGCGGAACGCGGGGCAGGGCGTCTCTGCGCCGGAAAACTTCAATGCGCTCACGACCACGTCGGATTTCCGCGTCGCGCTCGACCAGCTGCAGGCGGCGGTGCCTGGCATTCAGGCCGTGTCGCTGGTTGTGACGTGGTTCGGCTCGGATCTGCGCGTCGGCAATTGCGAGATCAAGCCGAAGGTCGACCGGGCGTCGAAAAGCACAAATATCGCCTGGTCGGTTGATGGCGTGACGCGCGGTTCCGCCGAGGTGGTGTCCTATATCAGCGGGCGCCCGGCGTTCGGCGGCACGCCGGCGGATTTTGCCGTGCGGGAGGCGATACAGGAGTGCAAGGCGCGCGGCCTTCGCGTCACGTTCTATCCCTTCATCATGATGGATATCCCGGCGGGCAACTCGCTGCCGAATCCGTACAGCGACAACGCCGGCCAGACCGGCCAGCCGTCCTATCCCTGGCGCGGCCGCATCACGTGCTCGCCTGCTCCCGGCTACGCGGGCACGGTCGACAAGACGGCCGCGGCGGCTACGCAGGTCAATACGTTCTTCACGCGGACGTGGGGCTATCGGCGGTTCATTCTTCATTACGCCGAGCTGTGCGCGCAGGCCGGCGGCGTGGACACCTTCCTTATCGGCTCGGAGCTGCGGGGGCTGACGCAGATCCGCAGCGCGGCCGGCACGTATCCCGCGGTTTCGCAGCTCATCACGCTGGCGAATGACTGCCGGACGATCCTCGGGGGCAATACGAAAATCAGCTATGCGGCGGACTGGTCGGAATACTTCGGCCATCATCCGCAGGACGGCTCGGGCGACGTCTATTTCCATCTCGATCCGCTCTGGGCGTCGAGCAACATCGATTTTGTCGGCATCGACAACTATATGCCGCTGTCGGACTGGCGCGATGGCTATGAGCACCTCGACGCGCAGGAATGGGAGTCGATCTACCAGCGCGAATATCTGCAGTCGAACATCGAGGGCGGCGAGGGCTTCGACTGGTACTACGCATCCGATGGCGCGCGCGCCGGGCAGATCCGGACTCCGATCACGGACGGCGCATACGGCAAGCCGTGGGTGTTCCGCTACAAGGATCTGCGCTCCTGGTGGTCGAACCAGCACTATAACCGGCCTGGCGGCGTGCAGTCGGCAACGCCGACCGCGTGGGTGCCGCAAAGCAAGCCGATCCGCTTCACCGAGCTGGGATGCCCGGCGATCGACCGCGGGTCAAACCAGCCGAATGCGTTCCTGGATCCGAAATCCGCCGAGTCGGTGGCGCCGTATTTCTCGCGCGGCTGGCGCGACGACGCCATCCAGCGCGCCTTTATCGAGGCGGTGCTGCTCTACTGGCGGAACAGCGCGAATAATCCGAATTCTTCGGTCTACTCGGGCCGCATGATCGACGTGGACAATTGCGCCATCTGGACGTGGGATGCGCGGCCCTATCCATGGTTCCCGTCGCTTACGGACGTGTGGGGCGATGGCGATAACTGGCGGCTCGGGCACTGGCTGCCCGGGCGGCTGGGCTCGGTCTCACTGGCGGCGCTGGTGCGCCATCTCTGCGCTCGGGCCGGCCTGCCGCCGGCATTCGTCGACGTCTCGCAGCTGTGGGGATCGGTCGAGGGGTATCTCATCACGGCGCTCGAATCGCCGCGGGCCTCCATCACCACGCTGGCGCAATACTTCGGCTTTGATGCCGTCGAAAGCGAGGGCCGCATCGTGTTCCGTATGCGCGGCCGCGGGCCGGTGGCGCGCGTGGCGATGGACGATCTCGTCCAGGAAGGCAACGGGGACGTGATCGAATTCGAGCGCGGCCAGGAGACCGAGCTGCCGCAGGCCCTCAAATGGACCTTTGCGCGGTCGGACGAGGAATACGACACGGCCACGGTGGAGGCGCGCCGCATCACGGTGGAGGCCTCCCGTGTCAGCGCCGCACAATTCCCGTTCGCGGTTCCGCCGGAGGAGGCGGAGCGCCATGCGCGCCGCGCGCTGCAGGAGACTTGGGTCTCGCGCGAAAGCGCCACCTTCCGCCTGCCGCCGTCGCTCCTGGCGCTGGATCCGGCGGACGTGATCGCGCTCGAGCACGATGGCCGGACCTATGATCTCCGCCTTTCGCAGGTGAATGACGGCAGCCATCGCGCCATCACGGCCGTGCGGCAGGACCGCGACGTCTACGACATGCCGCCGGGCGAGGTGCGGGCGTCGGCCGTAAAGCTCCCGGTGCTTTTCGGGGAGCCGGCGGCGCTAATCCTCGACCTGCCGCAGATCGCCGAGGACCACCAGCCGCATCATCCGCTGCTGGCGGCCTATGCGCAGCCCTGGCCGGGGACGATTGCCGTCTATCGCAGCCAGTCGCTGGACGGCGGCTTCCAACTGCTCACCAGGACTACGGCGCCGGCACGGATGGGCGTCACCATTGAGGACTTCCACGCTGGGCCGGCGTCGCGCTTCGACATGGCAAACGCGCTGGTGGTGGAGCTGTCCAGCGGCACGCTCACCAGCGTGACGGATCTCCTGCTTTTCGACGGCGAGAATGCGCTGGCGGTGGAGACCGAGCCCGGCGTGTGGGAAGTCGTGCAGGCGGCGAATGCCGAGCTGGTGGCGCCGAACACTTACCGCCTGACGCGGCTTCTGCGCGGGCAGCGCGGCTCGGAGGATGCCATCCGTCCGACCGTGGCCGCTGGCGCGCGCGTGGTGCTGCTCGACGGGCAGCTGGTGAGCCTGCCGGTGGCGATCGGCGATATCGGGAGGCCGTGGCAGTGGCGCATCGGGCCGGCGGGCCTGCCGCATTCCGATGACGCATATATCGGCTTCGAGTTCGCGCCGCATGCGCGCGGGCTCGAGCCTTTCTCCGTCTGCCATGTCGAGCAGCCGTATTTGCGCGGCCGGGAGCCTGGCGATCTCACCATCCGGTGGGTCCGGCGGAGCCGATCCATCGGCTCGGATAGCTGGGATCTGGTCGAGGTGCCCATGGAGGAGGATGTCGAGTCCTACGAGGTGGATATCCTCGACGGCGCCACGGTCAAGCGCACGCTATCGAGCAATACCACCAGCGTCGTGTACTCGGGGGCGGATCAGACCGCGGATTGGGGCGCGCCGCTGGGGCCGGGGCAGACGCTGACTGTCCGCATCGCGCAGCTCTCCGCGCTGGTCGGGCGCGGCATCGAGCGCACGTTCACGCTGCAATTCTGAGGGGTCTTTCCGATGGCTGATAACACGCCGCTGCTGGGCTTGCCGTATATTCTGGCGGCCCAGGCGCAGAAGCATGTCACGCACAACGAGGCGCTGCGCTTGCTGGACGGCATCGTGCAGCTCTCCGTCAAGGACCGGAACCTCAACACGCCGCCGGGCGCGCCGGCGGACGGAGACCGATATCTCGTGGCCGCTGGCGCCAGCGGCGCATGGAACGGGTGGTCGGGCGATATCGCCATGTTCGCCGATGGCACCTGGTGGCGGCTCGTCGCGCGTCCGGGATGGCTCTGCTGGGTAGAGGACGAGGGCGTGCTGCTGGCGCGCGGCGCCTCGAGCTGGTCCGTGATCAGCGGCAGCTCATTCTCCCTGTTCGGCGTCAATACCACGGCAGACACGACGAATCGCCTGGCGGTGAAATCCGATGCCGTGCTGTTCTCGCACGATGACGTCACGCCCGGCTCGGGCGATATCCACGCCAAGCTGAACAAGTCGGGCGCGGCGAAGGACGCGGGCTTCATCTTCCAGAGCAACTGGTCGACGCGCGCGCTGTTCGGCCTGCTGGGCTCGGATGATTTCACGCTTAAGGTCTCGCCGGACGGCTCGAATTTCAAGGACGCGCTGGTGGTCGATGACCAGAGCGGGCAGGTCTCGCTGCCGCAGGCGCCGAAGTTCTCCGCCTATATGAACTGGAACGCTCCGAATTTCCCTGTGACGGCGGATGGCTGGGCCAAGGTGCCGTTCAACAATGCGGTGCACAACGACTATTCAGCGTTCGATGCGGTGGATAGCTCGTTCGTCGCGCCGGCGGCTGGCTACTACCAGTTCGGGGCGTATTTCGTCGCTGAATCGGAAACGGCCAGCACCAGCGAAATCATGGCCGGGCTTTCCATCGATTTCGACGTGCCGGCGGCAAACCGGCGGGTCATCGCGGTGGCCGAGGCTGGCAAGAAATGCGCCGTGCATGTGAGCGGCCTGCTGAAGCTGACCGCCGGCCAGAAGGTCTACGTGCTCACGTATTTCACGGGCGACGATGGCGAGATCCTCGACAATGAAAATTATTTCTGGGGTCATCGCGTTGCCTGAAAACAGCGGGAATTGTCGGTGCATTTCCGCTTGCCTTAAAAATCGAATCGGAAAACGGGACGGGTAAAGTGGGGGCGGGCTGTGAGTGAAGGGCCGCGGGTTTTCTGGGAAATCTTCAACGAGCGGGGCGCGCTGCTCGCCTTTTTCGGCGCGCTGGGCGGCGCGGTCCGATCCGCCGCTCTCAAAACGGGATGGAAGGAGAGTTTGCGCGTCGTTTTCATCGGCTCGGCAACCAGTTTCGGCGTTGGGGTGTTGGGGCCGGTGGTGCTGCGGCCGTGGATCGGCGAAATTCCGCACGGAATGACCGGGGCGCTGGGCACGCTGTGCGCATCGGCATTTCTGGTCGGCCTGGTATCCGTGACGCTGATCGAGCGGCTTATCGACGAAAAGGGGAAGGAGACCGCCAATGGCGAGTGAGGGCCGGATCTTGCGCCGTCCAAAGAGCTGCCCGGATAAGGACGCGCTCCACTGCATGCGCGTCGGCTTTCTGATTTTCGTCCTGCTCTCGATCCTGCTGCCGGCCGTCATGACATAGCGCGCCGCAGCCATCGCGCTTTTTCCGAGCCGCCCGCTGGGCGGCTTTTTTGTTGCCTGAAAGGAGGGAAACTCATGGAGTTTTCGGCGACCATCCAGAAATGGATCCTCGCCAGTGAAGGCGGCTATGTGGATCATCCGGAGGATCCGGGCGGCGCCACGAATATGGGCATTACGCAGGAGCGGCTGTCGCTTTGGCGCGGCCGCAAGGTCACCAAGCAGGAGGTGAGGAACCTCACGCGCGAGGAGGCGCTGCAGATCTACAAGGCGCATTATTGGGACGCCGTTCGCGGCGACGAGCTGCCGCTGGGGCTCGACTATGCCGTTTTCGACTACGCGGTGAATTCCGGCCCGGCAAAGGCGGTCAAGGATCTGCAGCGGGAGCTGGGTTTCTCGGGAAAGAACGTCGACGGCATCATGGGGCCGATGACGCTGGCGGCCGTCCACGCGGTGAAGGATATTCCCGATCTCATTCTTCGGCTCTGCGAGCGCCGCTGGCAGTTCGTCCAGTCGCTCAAACACTTCAAGACGTTTGGGAAGGGCTGGCGCCGCCGCATCTGGGGCGAGCAGATGGGCGTGCAGGATGGCGATACGGGCGTCGCGGACCGCGCCATCAAGCTGGCGAAGGGCCAGGCGCAGGGCGTGGCGAAGCCGAAACCGGCGCCCGAGCGGGCTTATCCCGAGGAGCCCAGCGCGCTCGATACGCTGGTCAAGGATCCCGGCGGGCTCTCGGGCATCGCTGGCGCCATCGCGACCATCCTGGGCGCCATTGCCAACCAGCCGATTCTGCAGCTCGCCGCGCTGGCGCTCATCGGCTTCCTGGTCTGGCGCCTTGTCCTCAGTCGTAAGCAGGCGGATCCGGCGTGATGGGCATCATCTGGGCAATCCTCGAGTGGCTGCTCGAGCACTGGTCGCTGGTGGTGGCGGCGGCCGTGCTCGTGGGCGCCTTCGTGCTCGGAGGCTGGCGGGCGTTGGCCGCGGCCTTCGTGCTGGTGGTCAGCATCTTGAGCTATCGGCGCGGCCGCGCGGACGGTCGGGCTGAAATCGAGCGCCGGGAGGAAGCCCGGCGGCAGCAGCTGCAGGAGAAATACGATGAAATTGACGCTCGGCCTCGTGATCCTGACGACGCTTATCGCCGGCTGTCAGACCGTGCGCGTAACGGGTAGCTGCCCGGAGCTGCGGGCGCTTCCGCCGGCGGCGGTCGAGGCGCTGCGCAAGGCGAATGATCCGGCCGTCGACCAGTGGGTCGTGGATCTCGCCAATCATTACGACAAGCTCGACGTCTGCCGGGGCGTCACCGCAAAACGTAAGCGATAAGAGGCGCGAGCATCGCGGCCCAGAGCGCCGCGGCCGCTATCGTGAGGGCCGTGGCGCTGGCGGCATCGACGATGGCGCGGCGGAGCGGGCTCATCCGCTCTCTGCGCTTCCGATGGCGGCGGTTCGCCGCCTTTATGCTCTCTGAGTATCCCACCACAGAACCTCCGTCATCGGCATATCGGGCACCGGCCGGAATCGCAACGCGACCTCTGGTGCCAGCCCGCGCCTTCCCGCCACCGCGCGCGAGCGGGCCTTCTGCCCGCGATACTGATGCGGAGGGCTGAATGTCGGAGAAGATCCCTGATTTCAGTGATGAAAGCAGCCTATCCTGGCTTGCGATCGCTGCGCCCACTGGCGCGCTCGTGCTGGGTTTCGCGTGCGGTTGCTTGGCTGGCATCGCACTTTCCGTGCTCATATGGTTTTGACGGGCACGGAGGCGCCGCAGGCATGGCTGTCAGAAGACGGGCGCACGGTCTATGTGCGCCGCGGCGGCTGGCAAAGTTCCTTCCCGGTCAGCGCGCTCGGGCGCTGGCTTTCCTTCTATCGAAGTTTGCGCGACGGCAAAGGCGGCAGATACGCCGCTTATTACGCGCCGATGGTCGAGGCGCTCGCTTGCCTCGAGCGTGACGTGCGGAGCGCGGAATGAACAGGCTAATCCAGGAGGTCCGTAAAAATCCGGATTTCGTCGAGGCGACGCGGCTGCTCGAGGAGCTGGGGCTCGACTACGAGCTGGAGCCGCCGCGCGGCAAGGGCCATCCGATCCTCCGCATAGGCAGCGTGCGCTGGCCGGTGGCGTCGACGCCGAGCAGCCGCATGCGAGTGGCGAACGTCCGGGCGCATCTGCGCCAGAGGCTGCGCCAGGCGGGGCTTATCAGCTGAATATGGGCGCAATTGTTCGTTATCACGGCGGCAAGGTGCGGCTGGCGGAGCGGATCATCGCGCTTTTCCCGCCGCATGATTGCTATGTCGAGCCATTCGGCGGTGGTGCGGCCGTCCTCCTGGCAAAGCCGAGATCTCGGCTCGAGGTCTATAACGATCTTGATGGCGACATGGTTGCCTTGTTCCGCGTTCTGCGAGACCAGCCGGAACGGCTGGCGGAGGCGGTCTATTGGACGCCATGGGCGCGCGAGGAGCACCGTCTGGCTTACCAGTCAACGGATGACGATCTCGAGCGTGCCAGGCGCGTGCTTATCCGCTCGCACTTCGGGCACGGATCCTCTGGCATTCATCGATCGACGGGCTTCCGCGGCGCTGGGCTGCGAGCTCGAACGCTGCCGGTTCATACGTGGATGACGTTACCGGAGACGGTTCGCGCCACGGGAGAGCGCATGCGTGGCGTAGTGATCGAGTGTCGGCCGGCCATCGACGTGATGCGAGCGCATGATGGGCCGCAAACGGTCCACTATGTCGATCCGCCATACTTGCCAGAGACGCGGGACGCTGGCCGCGACTACCGGCACGAAATGACTAGGCGCGACCACGAGGAATTGCTCGAGGTGCTCCGTAGCCTTCGAGGTGCGGTCGTGCTCTCTGGCTACGCATCGGCGCTCTACGACGAGGCGTTGGCGGACTGGCGCCGCATTGAGATCGCGGCGCTGGCGGATCGTGCCGGTCGGCGGACCGAGGTCATCTGGTGCAATTTCGCGGATCCGCTGCCTCTGTTTTCCGCGTCCGGAGAACGCGCAAAATGTTGAGGTGGCGTTGAGGTGAAGTTTTGGACGCCTCTGGCGATCATCTTCACCCGGCGTTGTAACTTCCTGATCTGTCGGGGATTTTTGATGGTTGCGGGGGCAGGATTTGAACCTGCGACCTTCAGGTTATGAGCCTGAATCCGGCCAATTCCGAAAACACTGCAATTTCTGACACTTGCGCGATAAGCCGCTGATCTGCCTCGGTATTCTTTCCGGCATTGGTCCGCATTCAGCCGCACCGATGGGAACAAATAGAGGGTAAAACCGTGTCCGCTGGTTGAGGTGGCGTTGAGGTGGCGCGGTTGCCGCAACGTTTCCGCCACCTCGTGCCGTGCGGCCACGGTCGCGGGATGGCATGGTTGATTTGCGATGAGGCGGCGTTGCGCACCCTGTACGTCATCCTCCTCCGATGGCGATTGGTTCCCCTCCCGCCTGCAGCGCCGCAGCGTCGACGACAAGCCCCAGCCTCGTGCTGGGGCTTTTTCTGTGCGTGCTGGCGTGCTCTCCTAGCGAGCCTGCCACCTCATGCCTTCGTGCCACCGGCGGCCGCTTGGTCGAGTGATCCCGTCTTTCGCAGGGAGGGGTCACTATGCAATTCCTTTCCGTCTGCAGCGGCATCGAGGCCGCATCGGTCGCTTTCAACAATACGGGCCAAGGCTGGTGGGATGAAGCTGTTACTGCGGCAACAGTCCGCAAGGGCGACGACGCTGGCGGTGGCGGGGCACGAGAGAGCACAGTCGTAGCATTGCCCATTGCCTTCTCATCGAAGGATCACGGTGCCGATGCGAGCGTCGGGGTATCCCCGACGCTTCGTGCCGGTGGCCACAGCGAAAGCCATGCAAACGCCGGCGTGATGCCTGCGGTGGCGTTTCAGCCGGGCAATGCGGCTCGCGGTGCCGGTTCGGATCCTAGCAGTGAAGTGTTCCCGACTCTGAAGGCTGATCATGGCCGTGGGCTGTCGGATCAGTTCCCGCATGTCGCGCAAGCTGTGGCATTCGATCTGCGCGGTCGAGAGGAGGGCGCTGTTCCGGAAGGGCCTCACGATACGGCAAACATCCGCGCCTCGAGCGGCGGCTCGAGCCGGAGCTATCTCGCCACGCCATGGGCGGTGCGGCGGCTCACGCCGCGGGAGTGCGAGCGCCTGCAGGGGTTCCCGGACGATTACACGCTGGTTCCCTATCGCGGCAAGCCAGCCGCCGATGGCCCGCGCTACAAGGCGCTGGGAAACTCGATGGCGGTCAATGCCATGGAATGGATTGGCGAGCGCATCGCGTTCGTCGATGGCCTCCTAAAGGAGGTCGCCGGTAATGCCGGAAATCAAGTGGACCCGTAAGCTCTGGAAAATCGCCATTGGCGATTGGGGTGCGTGGGAAGATCGCGAGGCTTGTCTCCATGAATGTGCGCGTAAGAGCAAGGTCGGATCTGTCAAATCGGATAGCGAGGGCGGTGTTCGCCGGCGCGGCGTATCACGAGGTGGCCGCGGAGTTCGGCGTGACAATTCGGGAGGTGCAGCAGGCGGTGGAGCAGGCGCAGCACGCGCTGGCTCGGCTCTCGGCGCGGCAGATGACGTCTGCGGAGCCGGTCCGCCGTCTCCTGAATGTGAAGCCGGGGCCGCTGGCGGCGCCGGCGGTGATCTGGGAGCCGAGATCTCCTGTTGCCCGGGAGCTGGGCATAAAGGCCATTCGGCGGAGGGGCCGCGGCCCGTCGATGCCCTATGTGAGCATGCTTTATGAGGATGAGGTGGCGCGCTCGGCTTGATAGCTCGCCACCTCGCGCCGTGATGCCGGTGGTTAAGCGGTGCATTGTCAGCACCGTCGACGCTGTACCGAGTGGCCAGACGGCATTTCCTCCATGACGTCCGGCGGGTTTCTCCCCTCCCGTGTTGCCTAGTGTCGACGACAAGCCCCAGCCTCGTGCTGGGGCTTTTTCTGTGCGTGCTGGCGCGTCGATCTCCTTTCGTGGCTGGTGGTGCTCCATGCCGGGCATCTTGTCCGCATTGCCGGCGGTGGCCGCCATGCGCCAGCTGGCGCGCGCTCCGCGACGGCTCCGCCACCTCCCGCCATCCCGCCGAGGCGGCCGGATGCGAAGCTCTGCCCGCTTTCACCACAATGGGGTCGGGCATGAGCAAACACGACATGACGTTCCTCGAGTTCTTCTCCGAGTTCCGCCGCGGCATGCTGGTCGCCGAGGCGGATGCGCGTCTCACGGAGGTGATCGAGGCCATCCAGGAAACCGGCGGCAGCGGCGAAATCGCCATCAAGCTGCCGTTCAAGCTCAACAAGTCGGGCCAGCTGGAATGCACGCCGGTGGTTACGGCGAAGAAGCCGAAACGGGAGTTCGGCACCGGGATCTACTTCATTTCGCACGAGGGGCGCCTCACGCGCCGGGATCCGAACCAGCTCGACATTGAGGACCATCTTGCCGAGCGCCGGGCGGCGCGGGCGAACGACTAATTTCCACGACATTGGGGAGTGAACCATGGAAAACGCGCGCAACGATTTCGAGGTGGCGCTCGAGGCGGCCCGCCTGGCTAATCCGGTCATTAAGACGGAGGACGGGCGCGAGTTCGCCTTTGTGCCCAGCAGCATGGCGCTGGAAAACATCACGGATCCGGAGCGGCTCGACAGGTTTGCCCGCAGCACCGTTGCCATCGATGAGAAGCAGTCGCTGATCGATTACCTCAAGCGTTTTGCGCAGTCGGGCACCGTCCTGATGGCCGATTTCGACACGTTCTCGATCACGGCGTTCATCGACTATCACGGCGGCTCCACGGATATGAAGGAGCCCGGCCCGGTCGGCGCGGACAGGCACCGTGCAAGGTTCTCGCTGCGGCCGTCCGAGGAATGGAGGCGCTGGGACAAGTTCGAGGGCGAGCTGCATCCGCAGGCGGAATTCGCGGCCTTCCTCGAGGAGAATGCGGCGGACATTCTCGATCCGGAAGCGGCCACGATGATCGAAATCTCGCGGGATCTCGAGGCGACGCAGGGCGCGTCCTTCAAGTCGTCAACGCGGCTCGAAAACGGCGACCGGAAATTCGTCTACGAAACTGAAACGCACGTCAAAGGCGACCTGCATGTGCCGCAGCGCTTCAAACTGTCCATTCCGCTTTTCCAGGGCGAGGGGCCGGTGGAGCTGGATGCGGCGCTGCGCTTCCGTGTGACGCCGGACGGGCTCCTGCTCGGCTTCGAGTGGCGCCGCGTCGAGTATCAGCGCCTCTCTCATTTCCGTCTCATCGCGGCGGAGATCGTCGAGGCCACGGGCGTGCCGCTGTTCTACGGACGCCGATAGTCGTGTGCCAGGGGTGGGGGAAACCATGCACGAAAGCACGACGAAAAACGGAGCGGTGCTCTATCGGCTCCGCGCTGCTGTGGTCGACGGCAGGCCGGTGATTGGGCTGGCGATGAAGGATGGCCGGGATCCCGCGAGGCCGATTTTCACGTGCAGCAGCGGCGTGGAGGATTTCGAGGCGCTGGCGGCGGACCTTCTGCGGGCCGTCGCCGATGCGCGGCTCATGGCGCTGATGGAGTCGCGGCGGCGGTCGCCGCAGGCCGGGCGGGAGGCGCGGCCATGATGGGCGTCATGGATCGGCTTTTCCGGACCGATGGCGGCGGCGCGCTCGAGGCGCAGCCTCTCATCGAGTTGGAGCCGGAGGAGCTGCTTCCCGGCGCTTCGGCTTCGCGAGATGAGAAAATCCCGGAGCAATGCGTTGAGGCGGTTCGCGCCGAGCTGGAAAGTCGGATTTCGCGGCTCATGGCTCTGCGCGACGACCACGTGGCGGAGATTGAATATCGGCAGGCGCGCCTGGCGGAAACTGAGGCGGCGCTCAAAACTCTGCAGGCTGCGCTGGGCGCCATGATGCTGGAGCCGGGCGATGGCTGAACGTTCGGCGATCGAGTGGACGGACTCGACGTTCAATCCGTGGATAGGCTGCACGAAAGTCTCGCCGGCGTGCGACCATTGCTATGCGGAGGCGCTGGCTGCGCGACGGTTCGGCCTCGTGGAGTGGGGCGGCGAGCGAAAGCGCACGTCCGCCTCGACCTGGACGCAGCCGCTGCGCTGGCAGAAGCAAGCGGCGGAATTCTACGCCAGGCATGGCCGCCGGCGGCGCGTGTTCTGCGCTTCGCTGGCGGACGTGTTCGACAACCATGTGCCGGTGGATTGGCGGTCCGATCTCTGGCGGCTCATCCGCGAGACGCCGGATCTCGACTGGCTGCTGCTCACCAAGCGGCCGCAGAATATCGGCCGCATGCTCCCGGAGTTCTGGGATGAGGTGAGGGGCCACGTGTGGCTCGGCACCACGGTCGAGGACCAGCGGCGCGCGGAGGTCAATATCCCGCATCTGCTGAAACACGACGCTGCCGTGCGGTTCGTTTCGTGTGAGCCGCTGCTGGGGCCGGTGAACCTTCTCAACATCAGGGGCCGGGCGCCGTGGGCGCGGCAGCCGCTGGTGGAGTGGGCGCATTTCTCTGCCTTCGACTCGCGTCTCCTGAATCGGATTGAATGGGTCATTTGCGGCGGGGAGAGCGGGCTGAACGCGAGGCCGACGCATCCGGATTGGGTGCGGTCGCTGCGCTATCAGTGCGGCCGCCATGGCGTTCCGTTCTTCTTCAAGCAGTGGGGCGAGTGGGTCGGCGGCGGTCCAGGCCGCATACAGTGGTCGGATTGCCGCGATCTGAAATCGTGGGGCGGTGGCTGCTATAGCGCGCGCGTCGGCAAGGCACGCGCCGGGCGGCTGCTCGACGGTCGGCAGCATGACGAATTTCCGAAGGTCCGCCAGTTTGGCGATGAATTATCAGATGCGGATTTCCAGCGCACAATGGGGCTGGCGTTTTGATGGACGTTGTCGTTTGTGGCGCGCGGGCTGAATCGGTCTGGCGCTGATCCTCTGGACATCTCGCGTTTTCGGACTTGCTCGACGCATTCCGTCGAGCAAGGACAGACGACCTTTGCATTCGGGAGGTTCAAAAAGGGGGGATGCAATGCCGGTGCGCGTCAAGCTCACCGAGAAATTCGTGCGGGCCGCGGAGCCGCGGTCCGACGACTATCAAGTTTTCGACGACGAGGTGCGGGGCTTTGCGCTGGCTGTGTACCGATCCGGCGCCAAGTCATTCGCGCTGTCCTATCGCCATTGCGGCCGCCAGCGCCGCATGGTGATCGGCCGCTGGCCGGAGTGGTCCGTGGTTGCCGCTCGGGAGCGGGCGAAGTTCCTCCGCCGCGAGATCGATGCGGGGAAGGATCCGCTGCTCGAGCGGGAGGAGGCGCGGACGGCGCCGCGTGTCTCGGATCTCATCAATCGCTACATCGAGGAGCACGTGCCGAAGCTGGCGCCGCGCCATGGCTCGGATCAGGTGTCCATCCTGAAAAAGCGCGTGGAGCCGGAAATCGGTCATATGCTTCTGGACGAGGTGACGCCGGGCCATATCGACCGGCTGCTGCGCAAGGTGGCCGAGGGGCGGCCGCGTCCGCACAAGGCGAATCCGAAGCGGAAGCGGAAAAAGCCGCTGGCGGCGGCGCGCCCGACGCCGATCCGCGCTAACCGCGTCGGCGAGGTGGTCCGGAAGATGTTCAACTGCGGCATCCGGTGGAAGATGTGTACGGAAAATCCCGCCTCGGGCTTCCGGCGCAATCCGGAAAACGAGCGCGAATACTTCCTCACGCTGCCGGAAATCGACCGGCTGGCTTCCGCGCTGGCGGAGGACGAGGACCAGCGCGGGACGGCCATCATCCGCATGTGTCTGCTCACCGGCGCTCGGCTGGGCGAGGTGCGGTGCGCTCGCTTCGAGGAGTTCAACCTGCATCTCATGTACTGGATGAAGCAGGCCACCAACACCAAGCAGCGGAAGGTGCACCGGAGGCCGATCTCCCAGGACGTCGCGGCCATCGTGCGGGAGCGGCGCGCGGCCGTGCCGCCGGGCTGTCCGTGGCTTTTCCCGGGCGATGCCAAGGACAAGGACCAGCCGGTGCAGGATCTGCGGAAGTTCTGGGATCGGGTCCGCAAAAAGGCGGGTCTGCCGCGGCAGGTCCGAATCCACGACCTGCGGCACACCTTCGCCTCGCTGGTGGCGGGCGATGGCGCCTCTCTGCTCATGATCGGCAAGCTGCTTGGGCATACGCAGAGCAAGACCACAGAGCGCTATGCGCATCTGGTCGACCAGCCGCTGCGCTCCAAGGTCAACACGGTAGCCGAGGTGGTGAAACCGCGGCTGCGCGTCGTTGGGTGATCATGTCGCCTGCGAGTCGCGCAGGGCGCGCCATATCGGATTGATGCGGCGCCGGACGGTTCGCTCGTCCGGCATCTCGCCGTTGGGATCGCGGCGGGAGAACCATTCCTGGAATTCGGCCACGAATTCGGCCTGCGTATCGGGCAGGCCGTGCTCGTAAATGCGCTTGATCACCGCGACATAGAACGCATCCCAGTCGTATTTCGAGGTGGGGGCCGCGCTCGAGGGCTTGCGCGACAGCTCGTGGGATTCCTCGAATTGCGCCACGTCCGCGGCGGTAATCAGTATATCGGCCCGGTGAACAATGATGCCGTCCGCGGGCTCGGAGATGAATAGCCAGTCGTCTCTCGGAGCGTCGAGCTTCCGGACGCGAAAGACGCGGATCTCGCTGGGGCCGCTGCCATCGCGCCGGAACATCGGCAGCATGTCGGCTGCATTCAACGCCACCATGCCGGCCACCGGCTTGCCGTCGCTGCAGATGCGAGGAACTCCCGTCACGAGATCGAATTGGCCCATGGTTGCCCATTCGGCCAGATCCGTAATCGTGCATCCCCAGCGAAGCGCCACTTCGTAAAGCGGATAAGCGTAGCGCGGCGGCAGACCCATTTATTCCTCCTGTTTCATCTGGGCGGGTGCCACGGGCCAGATTCGTCCCATTAGTTGCCCATGCAATTAATCCGTATGCGGACTAATGCCACTGAATGCGGATTAAATCAAGATTGGAAACAATTAAGTCCCTGTAACTGCGGGAAAAAATCAGCGTGCAGACCTTGCAAGGTGGCGTAGTGGCGGCGCAGCCGTGCCACCTCCCGCCATCACGCCAGCGGTCGGCGAATTGCATTCTCGGGCGCGGATGGCGGCCAGGATGGCCGCGTTTCGGAGGACGCATGAACGCAGCGAACGAAAAGCCCGGTGGTCTGCTCGATGACTGGATGAGCCGCGAGGAGCTGGCGCGGGAGCTGAAGCTCTCCGTCGACACGCTTGCGCGCTGGGAGACGCGGCGGATCGGCCCGCCGTGCGTCCGCGTCGGGCGGCGCGTGCTCTATCGCCGCGGCGCGGTGCAGGAATGGCTGCGCCAGCAGGAGGAGCGGGCCGTGCGGGCCGCGAATGGGGGCAAAAGGTGACGGGCGCAGTCATGGGGGGCAACGTGGTTGATTTTCCGCGGTCGGATCTCCGCCATGCCCGTGAGGTCGTGGCGCATCCGGATCTCTACAGCGGGCCGGAGATCGTCGCGGCGTGCAAGCAGCTGGTGGCGCTGGGCAACGCCGACGATGTGCGCGCCGTGCTCGCTCTGCAGCGGGCGGGCATCGTCGCCGGCTTTGAGGTGGCAGGCCGCGCGGCCCGACGCGTTCGGAAGCGCGACCGCTGGTGGGCTCTGCTGGGGTTTTATCTGCTGCTCGCCACCGGCGTTGGCACCGTCGAGATCGTCCGCCTGCTTCTAAAGGCAATAGGAGCAATGTCGGGATGACGACGCCGCATGCTTATCCGCTGGCGTGGCCGGAAGGGCTGCCCAGGACAAAGCTGCGCACGAAATCGCCGTTTCGGGTGTCCATGTCGCGCGCCGTATCCGATCTGCAGGACTCGCTCCGGCTGTTCGGCCGCGACACGGGAATGCCGATCCGCAATCTGGTGATTTCGTCGAATGTGACGCTCGGGGACAGCCATCCGTCTGATCCGGGCGTTGCGGTCTATTTCGATTGGGACGGCGCCCAGCGCTGCATTGCCATCGACCGCTATACGGACGTCGCGGCAAACCTGCGCGCCGTCTACATGATTCTCGAGGGCCGCCGGCAGGAGATGCGCTATGGCGGGCTCCACATCGTCCGCGCTGGCTTTCGCGGTTTCATGGCGCTTCCGCCTCCGGCGGGCGAGGCAAAGCCGCGGCCGTGGCGCGAGGTATTCGGCGTGCATGGCGCCATCACGAACGAGGCGGCCATGCGGGATTTCATCGAGGCGGAATATCGGCGCCTGGCGCGCGAGCGGCATCCGGATATGCCCGGCGGCTCGGATGAGGCCATGGCGGAGCTGAACGCGGCCCGTGCCGCTGCGCTGGCGGAAATCGACGGGGGCGGGGCCTGACGGTCGGCGGGGCGGGCGAGCGATGCAGGATTTTCCGGACGCCGCGGCGGCGGTGATAGCTCGGGCTCGGGATCTGCTCGAGCGCGTCATGGTCGACGGTCGCGGGTCCATCGTTGGCGGCCGTCTTGTCGGCGGCAATGGCGGCATTCTTTCCCCGGGTACGATGAGGGCGGCCGAGCAGCTGGCTCGGGCGCTCCATGCGTATGACGATGCGCTGGGGCGGAGCGAATGAAAACGCCGCCCAGCGCAAAGGCGTTTTTTCGGGCCAGACAGGGCCGTGGACGCGCAGAAATAATTTCCGGCTCTCTCACCTTGGCGACGCAAGAAAACGCACAGGCGGGGCTGACAGGCGGGAAAGCGGGGCAATCCGAGCGGAATGCTCTGGATTTTTATCCGACGACTGATCTGCGGGCTATTCGCGGCCTGCTGGCCCGGGATGGCGCGCGGATCCGATATCTCGGTGCCGTCTGGGAGCCAGCGGCCGGCTTAGGCCATATGGCGCGGGAAATCGAGGCTTTCGGCGTGCCGTGCATCGTGTCGGATATCGCCGACCACGGATGCCCTGGCGTCGAGGTCCGCGATTTCTACGATTTCGACCGCGCGCCGGCACCGGCCATCGTCACGAATCCTCCCTATGCGGAAATCAACAGCCACGGCCGCTGGCGCTGGCTCGAGCATACGCTCGCCATGCCCGGCTGGCGCTATTGCGCGCTGCTGCTCAATTGGCAGTGGCCGGCGGCGGCCGGCCTCGGCCGCATCCTCGATCGGCATCCGTTTTCCTACTGCTATCTGCTCCGTTGGCGGCTGGATTTCTCGGGCGAGAAGTCGCCGCCGCATCAGCACGCATGGTTCGTCTGGGATCGGGACTGGATCGGCGCGGAGCCCGCATTTCGCTTCATGGATCGCACGGACGGGGAGCGGCTCGTGGAGGGCGATCTGTTCGCATGACTGGCAGGACTTACGCCATATCGCTGCCATGGCCGCCGCGAGGACTTTCGCCGAACGACCGCAAGCACCGGCTGGCGGTCGTCGGCAAGCGCAGGAAGTATCGGGCGGATTGCGCCTGGGCGACCATCGTGGCCGGCGTGCGTCGCATCGAGGCGCAGGCGCTCATCGTCCGCATTACCTTCCATCCGCCGGACGGTCGGCACCGGGATATGGACAACATGCTCGCCGCGATAAAGTCGGGGCTCGATGGCGTCGCGGACGTCATCGGCATCAACGACGCGCGCTGGCAGCTGGTGCTCGCTCGAGGCGAGCGGGATCCGCGCGGCCGCGTTGACCTGGTGCTGGAGCCGATCTGCAATCCCGCCTGAAAAGGCATTTCCGCTCGGAACAATCCGCAAACGGCGGGGTGGCGTGCAGCCGGACGCCATGGCCCGCCATGCCGCCATGGAGGGAGTCGCCTACGCCTTTCGGAGTAACCGAAAACGTAGGGTGGGGATCTCTATGCTATGAGCCACAAAGCGTCCCACTGGCTGGCAACCATCCCAGCGAAAGCAATAAGCGCCAGCGCGTTCCGCGTCCTTTTCCACCTCTGCGACGCGCATAATTCCCAGCGTGATCCCGAGACTGCGTGCTTTCCGAGCCAGGAGAAACTTCGCGAGGCGACAGGCCTGTCGAACGGCGGTTTGAATAACGCGCTGAATGCGCTCGAGCGGGCTAACCTCATCCGTAGGCGGCGGACACGAAATGCGGACGGAACGCGCGGCCCGACCTACTACATTCTGGGCTGCGACGTCGATCTGACGAAAGCACCACCTCCACAAAATGGAGATGGTGAAAACGCCCGGAAATCCTGTGATCCGGATGTGGAAGCCGAGGGGAAAAAATCGGCATCCATCTCCAAATCGCGGGCTAAACCATCTCCAAATCGGGGCCTAAACCATCTCCACCTGGGTGGAGATGAACCAGTAAAAGAACCAGTAAAAAAAGAACCTGTAATCGCGCGGGCGCGCGCGAGGCCGGCCGCGCCTGTGGAAATGCCGCCTCTCAGCATCGAAGAACGTGCAGCGGTCGTCGCTGATCTGGCCCGGAGGTTTCCGGGTCTCGTGCGACCGCCGGAGGCGGTTCGGGCGTAGCGGAATTGGGCTCTCGAAAAAGGGGTGAAAGGGGCGATGGAACGGGTCACGCTAAAAATGGTCGAGGAGCGCTTCGAGGAGGCTGCCAGAACGCTGCGGCGGTTGCCGAATCCGCCGGGCTCGACGCCGCGCGGATATCGATCTGGATGGCCGGAATACCGGCACGATCCTAATCTGGCATACGGCTGGGACGATGCTCGCATCCGCGTCGTGCCGAGCCCGCAGGCCATCAGGCGGATGGAGGAATGCCTGGAATGGCTGCGCTGGCTTTCGGATCCGGAAGATGCTCGGATTGTCTGGCTGCGCGCGGAGGGCTGGCGCTGGCGGCAGATCGCCATTCGCGTCGGATGCGTTCGGCAGACCGCTTGGCGGCGCTGGGTCGCCGCGCTGGCGACCATCGCTAACCGATTGAACAAGCAAGGGAAATCGGCCCGCTCGGAAAGCGGCGCGAAAATGATTGCCGCAAAGTCCGCCGCGAAATCCGCAAAAGACGGCGCGAGGACGTTGCTTTAATGGCTCGGAACGTCGAACTTTGGGCGCGACAAAACGCGGGAAAATCGGGCATTTTAGGGTCACGCTGCGAGAAGTGGCGCGGCCCCGCCGGCCCCCGGGTGGCTTCGGGTCCTTCCCGGCCCGGGCGGCGTATGCGGGGGGGCGAGGCGCCTTAAATCTCTAGCGTGACTGGATTTTTTCGGGTTCGCGCCCAAGGTTCGCACTTTGGGTTCGCGGGTTCGCATTTTGCCTTTCTGCTGGGTGCTGGGCTGGGAAAGTTGAGCCGGGATCGTCAGATCTCGGCTTTTTTGTTGCCCAGCGGGCGGACGGTTTTTGCGGAGAGGGTGCTGGCTCCCCACCGTGGCTCATAACCACGGCCGCGCCGGTTCGATTCCGGCCTCCGCGACTAGATCGGGGCAGGCCGGTGCCTGGGGCCGGAGGGGACGTTCGGCCGGAAGAGGGACCGGGCATCGACAAGGGATCCCCACGCCTGCCTCGCCTCAATCCCACGGGCGCGCCGTAGGGTAGGCCGCTCTGGTGCTGTCCTCCTCCCCAGCGCCAGGGCGGCCGCAATCGTGGAGGAGCACGTTGAAAATCGAGTTTCGGCCGGTCGCCGAGCTGGTGCCTTATGCCGGCAATGCGCGGACGCATCCGGATTGGCAGATTGCTCAGATCGCGGCCTCTATCGAGGAATTCGGGTTTACAAATCCGCTGCTGATCGGCCCGGATAACGTCATTATCGCGGGCCACGGCCGATTGCTGGCGGCGGAGCGCCTCGGGCTCGATAAGGTGCCGGTCATCGTGCTCGGGCACCTCACGGAGCGCCAGCGGCGCGCTCTGGTCATCGCCGACAACAAGATAGCGGAAAACGCGGGCTGGGATGAGGAGCTGCTGGCGCAGGAGCTGGCGGCTCTGCAGGAGGACGGTTTCGACCTCGAGCTGCTCGGCTTCTCGGACACGGAGCTGGAGGATCTTCTGGGCGGGCTCGAGGATCCGGGCGAGCTGCCGTCGCTCGGCGATCCGGACCACGTGCCGGAAGCGCCGCGCAAGCCGGTTAGCGAGCGCGGCATGGTGTGGCTGCTCGGCGATCATCGCGTGATGTGCGGGGATTCGACGTCGCGCGAGGATATGCAGAAGCTCTGCGCTGGCGAGCTGGTCGACGCGTGCTGGACGGATCCGCCGTACAACGTGGACGTACACGCGAAGAATGAAATGCTTGATCGGGCGGACGGCGGGAAGCGGGCAAAGTCCGGCGCCGTCGCAAACGATCGCATGGAAAGCGGGGAGTTCCGGCGGTTTCTGGTGACCGCGTTCTCGGTCGCCGCGGACGTGATGAAGAAAGGCGCGCCCATCTATGTGGCGCATGCGGACACGGAGGGCCTGAATTTCCGCGCGGCCTTCCGCGACGCGGGTTTCAAGTTGTCGGGGTGCCTAATCTGGGTGAAGCCGAGCCTGGTGCTCGGGCGGTCGGATTACCAGTGGCGCCACGAGCCGATTTTGTACGGCTGGAAGCCGGGCGCTCCGCATAAGTGGTATGGCGGGCGGACGCGGACCACTGTGTCCGAGGAGCAGCGGCCTCCGGTGCGCTTTATGCCGGACGGCACCGTGCAGGTCGACGTGGCCGGCCAGGTGCTCGTGATCTCGGGCGATAAGCTGTCGGTCGAAACCTACGACCAGACGGTGCTGCGCTACGACAGGCCGGCGCGCAATCCGGACCATCCGACGATGAAGCCGGTCGGGCTCATCCAGCAGATGCTGGAGAATTCGACGAAGCGCGGCGACCTGGTGCTCGATCCGTTCGGCGGCTCGGGCTCGACGCTGATTGCCTGCCATGCGCTGGGGCGCAAGGCGCGGCTTATGGAGCTCGACGAGAAGTTTGTGGATGTGATCGTGCGCCGCTGGCAGGAGTACACCGGCCAGGAGGCGCGCCTCGAGGGCGATGGCCGGACATTCGAGGCGGTCGCGGCGGTGCGGAAGGAGGCGGCATGACGGCGATGCTACTCGGCTCAATCATGGTGCCGGACATAGCCAATCCGCGGCCGGAGGACGTGGATGTGATGTTCATGCGCTTCCGGCTGCGGGAAATCCGCCGGTTCTCCGGGCATCCGGCCGCGATCACGGTCTACGAGCACCAGCAGCTCTGTGGGCGGATCGCGCGTGAGATGGGATTTGGCGACGAGGTGGTGCTCTGGGCGCGCCATCACGACGACCATGAATACGCCACCGGGGATATCCCATCGCCTCTGCAGATAGCGATGGGCTCCGGTTATCTGGGGGTGCTGCAGGAGCGCTGGGACGTGGCGATCTGCGGCGCTCTCGGCATCCCGGTGCCGACGCTCGAGGTGCGCGGTGCTGTGTCTGTGGTCGATCGGGTGGCGCGCGGCCTGGAATGGAGGCATTGCCTCGGCCGGGATGTCGGCGAGCTCGGTCTGTCGGATGGCGTGCTGCCATACGTGGACGGCCTCGGCCATCTCATTGCGGAGGTTAGGCCGTGAAGGAGCGGCCGCGGGCGCTGCGGTTTGCCACCGGCCAGGTGCGCAAGGTGGCAAGCCGGACGGGAACGGCGGCGCGTGTTATCGGGCGGCTCGAGCCTGGCGTGCGGGTGACGGGCGTCACGGCCGGCCAATTCTCCGCGATCGACGCCATGGAGCATATGGTGGACGAGCTGGGGCCGGCGGCGGTCCGGATTTCGACCTGGACCACCGGCATTTATGACGTGAAACGGGCGCGGGATATCCGCGTCAGGGGTCGAATTACGGACATCCGGGTCCTGCTGGACCGGGGCACGTTTGAAAAGTCGCCGAAATATGCCGGGCCGCTGATCGAGGTGCTGGGGCTTGATGCGTTTCGCTGCTGCGCGGTGCATGCGAAGGTGGTTATTGTCTCGGGCGAGCGCGGCGCTGCCGTGATGCGGTCGAGCATGAACCTAAACAAAAACCTGCGGACGGAGCAATTCGACATCGACGTCGACGAGGAAATGGCCGGCTTTTACGAGCGCTGGTTTGATGCGCTCTGGGAGGAAGCGGGCAAGACGCAGGATAATCGGGCCATCATCCAGGCCGTATATGACCGCTACCGCGCCAATCCAGAGGAGGCGGAGACGCGGAAGGACGAGCGGCAGAAGGAGCCCGGAATCAAACCGGCCCGCAAGGAGGCGGGCCGGGTGAAGATGGCGGATATGGCGTTCTCGCTGGCGGATCTCTCGGATCTGCTCGGCTAACGCCGGGGTGCCGATTTCTCGGGCTCGCTGCCGTAGGGCGGCAGCCCGGCCAGGAGCGCGGCGATCGCGAGGGCGATATAGCGCGGGATTTTGGCGCGGCCCATGGCGTAGGCCGTGCCGGTGTTGAGCGAAAGTCCGAGCTGCCGGCAAAGCTCTGCGCGGGATCCGCCCAGCTCGATGGTGGCTCTGTTGAATTCGTCGGCGGTCATGGCGTCACACCGGAAGCGGGGCCGGCGCGAGGCCGATGGCGACCAGCGCGGCCGCGGCGGTGAAGAGGACCACTGCGATGAGGCTGAAAATGTCCTGAAGCATGGGGGTCTCCTGTGTGTCGGGGCTGGCGGCGCTTAGTGCGCCGCCGCTTCGTCGGCGAGGATGGCAAAGTGCTGGACCCAGCCGGTGAGGTAGGGCAGGCCGGCGGGGATTCCTTCGGTGCGGCTGGTCTGGCGGTCGATCCGCCAAGTCTGCCATTGGGTGATTGCTTCGGAAAGGGCCACCTCGAAGGACAGCCCGCTCTGGATAAGCCCGGCGACCGTGTCGGCGAAATGCCGGCCGTGGCGGCTGTCGAGGAAGTCGCGGATGCCTGCGGCGGCGTAGCTATCGTGGTCGCCGATCGCGTCGGCAATGGCCGCGCTGGCTGCGTTCCATGCGTATTCGGCGTCATGTCCGGCCTGCGTCATGGTTCCGAAAAAGCCCCATGCGGCGTTGCGGGTTTCGAGGATCGTGGCGTTGGTCATGTCGGTGTCTCCGTGGGGTTCGGGTCCCGGCGGCACTTGGTGCGCCGCCGGCTTCGGGTTCGAGGGTCAGGCTGCGTCGTCGACTTCGAGCTCGCTGGGCTCGTCGGCGAGGAGGTAGGCCGCTTCGATCATCGCGCGCAGGAGCTTGGTTTGTGCCTGCTGCTCGCTGTCGGCCTGCATCCAGTTGCTGGCGATGGTCTCGAGCTGCTCGAGCCGGTGCGGGTCGCGCTGGATCAGGGCGTTCGCGGCTTCGGTCATCAGGTCGGTGAGGCTGTGAATGTCGCGGGTCATGTTGGCGTCTCCCTTGTTGCTGGTACATTTGTATCGCAGATTTGCGATGAAAGCAAGTGAAAAATCGCAAAAATGCGAGGAAAATCAGGGTTTTGACCGGTTAACTCGGGGGGTCTGAGGGTCGCTTATGGGGCTGTCACGGCGGGCATATGCGGCGCACCGTGGCGTCTCTGAGGCGGCGGTGCGAAAGGCGATCGCCACGGGGCGCATCACGCTCGAGCCGGACGGGACCATCGATCCCGTCAAGGCGGATGCGCAGTGGGATGCGCATACGGATCCGGCGAAGCAGCGCGGCAAGCATGCCAGGCAGCTCGGGCTCGAGGCGGATGCTGGCGGAACGGCGGAAGCCGCAGAGGAGGCAAAGCCGCAGCCGGCGATGAAGCCGGTTCCGCAGGCGGCCATCGATGCCGTCAATGACACGCTCCGGGACACTGGCGAGGTGCCCGGCGACGGCGGCGGCGGGCAGGTCTCGTTTCTCCGTGCGCGGATGGCAAACGAGATCCTGAAAGCGCAGACGGCGCGGGTCCGGCTGCAGAAGATGAAGGGCGAGCTGGTCGACCGCGCCAAGGCGACGGCGCATGTGTTCGACCTGGCGCGCCGCGAGCGGGATTCGTGGCTGAATTGGCCGCCTCGTGTGGCGGCGAATATGGCGGCAGAGCTGGGCGTCGACGCTCACGCCATGGAGCAGGTGCTGGACAAGTATCTTCGCCAGCACCTCGCGGAGTTGGCCGAGGTCAAGATTGAGCTTCGTTGAGTATGACGGCGCTGAGGAAATCCGCCGGGCATGGCTGGCGGGTCTCGCTCCGGATCCGGCGCTCACCGTCTCTCAATGGGCTGACCGGCACCGGATCCTGTCGTCTCGCGGGGCCTCGGAGGCCGGCCCGTATCGGACGGCGCGGACGCCATACATGCGCGGCATCATGGACGCGCTCTCGCCGTCGCATCCGGCGCGGCGCGTCGTGTTCATGAAGGCGGCGCAGGTGGGCGCGACGGAGGCGGGCAATAACTGGGTCGGGTTCGTCATGCATCGGGCGCCGGGGCCGTTTTTGGCGGTGCAGCCAACCGTCGACCTGGCAAAGCGCCTCTCTCAGCAGCGCATCGAGCCGCTGATCGAGGATTCGCCGGTGCTGCGGGCGCTGGTGCGGCCGTCGCGCTCGAGGGATTCCGGCAATACGGTTTTCGCAAAGCGCTTTCCGGGCGGGCAGCTGGTGCTGACCGGCGCAAATAGCGCGGTGGGCCTGCGCTCCATGCCGGCGCGCTGGGTGTTTCTGGACGAGGTGGATGCGTATCCCGGCGACGTCGACGGGGAGGGTGATCCGATAGGTCTCGCGGAAGCCCGCACCATCTCGTTCGGGCATCGGGCGAAGATCTTTCTCGCCTCGACGCCGACGATAAAGGGGCTATCCCGGATCGAGCGGGAGTTCGAGTTGAGCGACCAGCAGCGCTATCACGTGCCCTGCCCGCATTGCGGCGGGCTGCAGTGGCTCAAATTCGAGCGGCTGCACTGGGAATGGGGCCGGCCTGAGACGGTGTGCTACGTCTGCGAGCACTGCGAGGCGGAAATCCACGAGCGTCACAAGACGTGGATGATGGACGAGGCGAACGGCGCGCAGTGGATCGCCACGGCGCCGGAGGACGTGGTGGCCGCGGCCCGCAAGGCGGGCGTGGTCGGCTTTCACATCTCGGGCCTCTACTCTCCGCTCGGCTGGCTGTCCTGGGAGGATATCGCCAGGCAGTGGGAGGCGGCGCAGGGCAATGATGCGGCGCTCAAGACGCTGAAAAACACGGTCCTGGGCGAGACCTGGCAGGAAAAGGGCGAGGCGCCGGATTGGGAGCGCCTCTACGAGCGCCGGGAGGACTGGAATCTGGGGCAGGCGCCCGAGGGCGTGCTGCTGCTCACCGCTGGCGCGGACGTGCAGCGGGACCGCATCGAGGTCGACGTCTGGGGCTGGGGCCGAAACCTCGAGTCCTGGCTGGTCGACCATATCGTGCTCGATGGCGACGTGGCCCGGCCGGAAGTCTGGCAGGATCTCACGGAGCTGCTCGGGCGCACGTGGCCGCATGCCTCGGGGGCTGAGCTGCAGCTGGCGCGGCTTGCCGTCGACACCGGCGACGGCATGCATACGGACGCCATTTACAGCTGGGTTCGCCGCATGGGGCGCGGGCAGGTGATCGCGGTCAAGGGCCGCGGCGGTTTCGACCGCTCCATGCCGGTGGACGGCCCGTCTTACGTCGACGTGTCGGAGGGCGGGCGGAAGATCAAGCGCGGCGTGCAGCTGTGGAACGTGTCGGGCGCGGTTTTCAAATCGGAGACGTATCGCTTCCTTCGCCTCTCGCGCCCGACCGACGAGGAGCTGGCGGAGGGCTCGGGCTATCCGGCGGGATATATCCATATTCCGCGCGGCGGCGTGACGGCGGAATGGCTCAAGCAGCTGACCGCCGAGCAGCTGGTCACGGTCAAGACCAGGCAGGGCTTCCAAAAGCTCGAATGGCAGAAGATCCGCGAGCGCAACGAGGCGCTGGACTGCCGTGTCTACGCTCGGGCGGCCGCCTGGCTCATGGGGATCGACCGCTGGGATGACCGGCGGTGGGAAGAATTGGAAGCGCAGATTGATGCCGGCCGGAAGGACGAGCTGCCCGCGGGCGTGCCGAACAGGCCGGTGGCGCCAGCCGCGCCGCGCCGGGATTCGTCCTGGTTCGGCAGCAGGCCGAGAGGGAGCTGGTTCTGATGGCGTACACGCAAGCGCAGCTGAATGCGATCAAGGAGGCTTTTGCCTCCGGCACGCTCACCGTCGACTATGACGGGAAGCGGGTCACCTATCGGTCGCTCAGGGAAATGAAGGAAATCATCGCCACCATCGAGGCGGAGCTGGCCGCTGCGGAAGGTGGCAAGGACAAGCGCCCGATGGCGGGCTACGTCCGGTTTTCGAGGGGCTGATCCACGATGGCGAAGGCTGCAGCCAAATCCTCCGGCGGGATCCGCTGGGGGCTGATGGATCGTGCCCTGGCGTCTGTCGCGCCGCGCGTGGCGGCGCGCCGTTATGCTGCGCGCGTGGCGATCGCCAATCTCCGCCGGGCCTATGAGGGGGCGGATCGTGGGCGTCTCACGGATGGCTGGCGCACCGCGAGCACGGCGGCGGATGCCGAGATCGCGGCCGCTGGGGCCGTCCTGCGCGACCGCATGCGGGATCTCGTGCGCAACAACGCGCTGGCCGCCCAGGCGGTGCAGGTGCTCGTCAACAATATCGTCGGCTATGGCATCCGCCCGCGGGCCGCGTCCGGCAACAAGGCGCTGAACAGGCGGGTGGACAAGCTGTTCGAGCGCTGGTCGCGCCGCTGCGATGCCCATGGGCATACGGATTTCTACGGGCTGCAGGTGCTTGCCGTCCGGGAAATGATCGAGGGCGGCGAGGTTTTCGCGGTGCGGCGGCCGTTGCGGGCGGCCGAGGCCGCTGGCGGCGTGCCGCTCCAGATCGAGATCCGGGAGGCCGATCACCTCGACGACTCGAAGTGGCTCGAGGAGACGAGCGGCCGGCGGATCAAGCAGGGGATCGAGTACGACGCCAGCGGCAAGCGGGTTGCCTACTGGATGTTCCCGGAGCATCCCGGCGACCGGCTGCTCATGCTCTCGCCGCGGAATGAATCGGTCCGCGTGCCGGCGGACATGGTTGCGCATCTTTTCGAGCGCCAGCGCGTGCAGTCGCGTGGCGTTCCGTGGGGCGCGCCGGCAATGACGGCGCTCCGGGATCTGGCGGACTGGCAGGTCGCCGAGATGGTCCGCAAAAAGACGGAGGCGTGCCTGGTCGGCGTCGTGATCGGCGACGACGAGGAGCAGATGGGCGTCACGCCGCAGATGGTGGATAGTGCCGGGCGGCGCATCGAGCAGTTCGAGCCGGGCCTTATCGCATACGCGCGGGGCGGCAAGGACATCAAGTTCCACCAGCCCGCCTCCACGCCGGGCATCCGCGAGTGGAACCTCGTGCAGATGCACATCATCGCGGCGGGTTTCCGGGTGCCTTATGCACTGATGACCGGCGACCTGTCACAGGCGAATTTCAGCTCGAGCCGGGCCGGGCTCAACGAGTTCCGCCGGATGGTCGAGCAGGTGCAGTGGCAGACGGTCATCCCGATGCTGCTCGATCGTATCTGGGGCTGGTTCATCGAGGCGGCTTATACGGCGGGGCTCATTCCGACCGCGGACGTTCCGGCGGAGTGGTCGCCGCCGCGGTTTGAAAGCGTCAATCCCTGGCAGGACGCGCAGGCCGATCTGCTCGAGGTGCGTGCGGGCTTTGTCTCGGCGCCAGAAATGGCGGCGAAGCGCGGTTACGACTGGCGCGCCGTGCTCGAGGAGCAGGCGGAATATCTGCGGGAGGCCGGACGCCTCGGTCTGGCGGTCGTATCCGATCCGCGCCGCGTCACGGAGCAGG